>Ga0326512_10000360_pt1 | contig 39261 bp, 41 predicted proteins | sample 1_2617_0518_D_FD_203652 | JGI IMG/M metagenome (GOLD analysis project Ga0326512, IMG submission 203652) | Bovine rumen microbial communities from UC Davis, California, United States - 1_2617_0518 | ecosystem: Host-associated > Mammals > Digestive system > Stomach > Rumen | place: USA... | reverse complement strand
TAAATCTTTGAGAGCCATTTGGCTCAAATTACTTTAATAAAAACTCAATTCTTAGAATTGAAAAAGGTCCGTTTTACTTCAAGTTTTGCATTCTATTCAATTTTCAAGATCCGCGCTTTTCTTTGTTTCTGAGGCGCTTTTTTGTTGTGCCTCCGTCAAAGTGCTTGTAAAGGATATACCACAGAAAGAGTTAAGTCAAGAACTTTTTTCGTGTTTTGAAAACTTTTTTTCTTTATATTTAAAAGTTATACATCATAAAGTGTTTGCCATTTTATATTCTCAAACATCATCCGTAAAGACTTTATATATTTGTTTTCAAGATTTTTAAGGTGTGGCAAATAATAACTCTTTATGTTAATATACTTTTCGCTAGGCAAACGGAGAAGTACCCAAGAGGCCGAAGGGGAGGCTTTGCTAAAGCTTTAGGTCGGGCAACTGGCGCGGGGGTTCGAATCCCCCCTTCTCCGCCAAAAATGCAACGGGCGTCGTAAAAAGTCAATAAAATCAAGGGTTTGCGAGGTAACCTACAGTTCTGAGGAACGTTACTTACCACTAACTTACCACTATTTACGACAAGACTGGAAGATGTGCCCAAAGATCAACGACCGGATGAAAGTCCGGTCGTTGTTTTTCTTGAAGCAGGTATTCCTGCTATTCTGTCATAAGAAGGTGTTTGAATTTTGGTTTTGCTCCGTGGATAACGGAGCAGCAAGCAACGCGTTTAGTACCATAAACGCAGAAAATGCTTGTCAGGGATGTCCCTGAGACACATTTAAAATCCCGAGATTGCTCTCGGGATTGGATTAGATAATTCGTGATATACCATTCTATTATTCAATAATGCCGCAAGCGTTAGGTTGGGCTCTCATTGCCTGTAGCCGTAGCGACCAGAAAACATATGGTGCGGTGTTCCTACCGCAGCTTCTTCCTCTCTGGGTACACAATACAGAGCATAGCTTACAGAAGTACAATTAGGATCTTTTGTGAAGTGATCACGGGTGTCAAAGTTGTCGAGAGCGTTATAGACAAACTCCATTACTTCGTTGCCCTCTGCATCAGTCAGAGACCTGTCTGTCCACATCGAGATACCATTAAAATATATGTTGTAGATATCTTTATTTTTTGTCTCGATCAGCTCATCCTGCTCGATCGTTATATCATATTTGTCAGTCACCGGTGACAGGTCAGTTCTGTTGAGGAATTCTTTAAGGTAGTAGTAATCAAAATCTCTACAATAGTAAGATGCAACCGGCTTACTCTTATTCGAATACTCATGATACCTCTCTTCAACAGTATATGTGAATCCATATTCAGAATCGATGAATTTATGTATGAGGATATCTGTGTCATTTGCAGTGACAGTATAAGAATCAATCTCTTCACAAGGTCCGCACCAATACTCGGCGAACTCCTTTGCGTTGGCAAATGAAGAATCATAAGGATGTTCTTTGCTCGTTGATGCGCACCCGGAGAATATGAATAGCACAGATGCCAATAACAAAGAAATAATCTTAGATTTGATAATCATTATTCTCATAGTTCCGTTTCCTGCTAATAATACTAACTAACAACTATCAAAATACTACCTTCTCTGCAAGGATCGGGATCAATACCTGATCTGGAAACCTGCCAGGCCGGTTCAGGATTCATTTTATACTCCAACAAAATATCTTCATCTTTGGACAGTGCAGTAATCGTATAGGATCCGACTCCGATATGTCTGTCATTTTCCGCATCAAAGCAAGTAAGATGAACATAGAATCTCATGTCAAAATGCTGATCGTGGTATTCATCTTCACGGATGCATATATCTCTCAATTCAACCAGGAAGGCATTAATCTCCTTAATTTTTTCAGACGAGAGATCTTTCGATAAATAAATATCAACACTCATTGCGCAACAAACGGCTTCTCTTCTGCTTCTTTCCATTTGAGCAGAATCAAACCCGTGACCATTCATATAATCATTTATGTCATCGCTCCAATAAAGAATAATGGCAGTCATGTAATTATTCCGTTACTTGATCAGTTGCACCACATTGCCCTGCTCATCCCTGACGTACTGGTGAGGCGTGATAGCCGCACCGCAGTAAGGACAGCTCGTATGCATTCCGATGATGTATACGCCGCCACAGAAATTGCACGCTTCCTGGTAGACCATGGTCAGATTGCACGGCTGGGCGTTCTTGTATTCGGGCGGTATCTTCTCGGGTTTTAGTCCTACGATCAGGAAAGGCAAGCCGACGATTGAGAATATGAAAAATACGAATACCCATAAGATTATTGATGACGTGTTAACCGATGTTTTCATCACCTTAGGTCTGAATTCATTAAGAGTTTCCGAGATGGCTTCATCAACGGAATATTCACCGCGGTCGAGCAGACGTTTGTTAAGCGCTTCGTTGAAATCCCTGGTCCGCTTGCTGGTAAAGATGTGTACCGTATCGTCGCCCAGCATCAGTTCATAGTGCCAGTCGTCAAAGCCGTTATCCTTGTTCTCTGAAGAATATACGATCAGCAGATATACTTCCGCGCTGTGGAAGCGGTTAACATACTGATCGTATGCATACTGCTCCATTTTTACGTAATCGTCCTGCCAGGCACTGTTTTCCACTGTTATGACGGCAGGAACAACACCCGTTGTCTCATAGAACTCCTTCATGGTCTTCTTCAGCGCTTTCTCGTCCTCAAGCACGCCCAGATCGTCCTCGATCAGATAATCGGGACGCTTGCCCTTATCCTCAAAATAGGTCAGCCTCTTCGGAACATCGATGGCGCCTCTTAATCCATAAATCAATGAGAATAAGGCCGGGATCATGAAGGCAGAGAATATTACTATTCCCAGCACCGTGGAGAGAACATTTTTCTTGCGGATATCGTAGTTGGCATATACAAAGTGCGGAGTGCGGTCTTTGTAATACAAATATCTCGTCGAGCCCGGAAACGGTGAGAAGGAAGTGCGTCTTGAACTGCCGGAACCACCTCCGCTGCGGCCGGAATAATGGCTGCCGCCTGAAGAATGACTGCTACTGCTGTGTGAACCCCCGCTGTGTGAACCGCCGCCTCCCGAATGTGGCATTTCCTGTTCCTCCTTATTCCATCTCCCTGAACTGCCGTATATTTCTCTTTCGCGCTCAGCGAGCACGATGTTTACATCCAAAAACTATTTTATTGATAGATCCGTAAAGCTGCCACTATTCCTGTAAGTTATCAGGTAAACACCAACTTTGTTCCCGCTTCTTTAAATAATTCGCCATTCTTCTCAATGCGGATCTGTAATTCCCTTTACCAAAGTCCGTTTGCTGATTTACTTATCGTATTTACTGATTATGTAATCAGGTCTTATTGTATCATCATTGATACTCCAAACCTCATCAGCCATACCATAGCATTTTATTCCTATATCTCCTGACTGAATCCACAAGTTATAACTATCATTTTCCCAGCAGATGCCCCAGAAGTCCGACTTCCTGCATGGTTCAAAACTAAACACCTCATTATCATCGCTGGAATAGAGGGTTATAATGATCATTTGCTCGTCTTCGGATATAAGAGCATAATACTTTTCGTCATAACTGAAAGACTTGTCTACTGTAAAACTGCCATATTGTGGTTTTGGGTCGGATGAAGAATTCCTTGTTCCAAATGAACAAGAACACATGGCAAAAATCAACATCATACACAATAAAGTTGAAACTATCTTCCTCATATGTATTATCTCCCTAATTCCATCTTACTGTTGATTTATGATTCATTTTACAGTAAAGCCGGAAGAATCACTCCTCCTGCTTGTATCTTTGGGATATTATCTTCAGGACTTTTAGTACAGATCATCCTCTTCATGTTCATCGCAATAGATCGACGCCAGAATATACGGAGCACATTCCCTGTCACCATGCTCAATTATCAGATTCACCTCTTCTTCAGTGAGGCCCCAGAAAGTCTTTATGTTAAAAGGCTCTGAATTAAAACACCCTAAATGAACACATGCCTTTATCTGAGCCAATGCAGCGCAAAACAGGTTGTAGTCTAAAGCAGAATCCGTCCGTATCTCAAGATAATTCCGGACAGCTTCACGATAGTTTTCCATATCGAGATATTCGTTAAAATACTCTTCGAAAGCGGACTTCATTTCATCACGGTTTAAACTGTGATATCCCACATTCACCATATTCTCAACATATTTATCAGCGTAATTCATATTTATAACTCAAACGTGTAAGTACTGCTTATAACCCTGAATGATACTCCCAAAATGGTACATCGTCCAACCAAACTCAGCTGCCGGACAGTTCAGAACGCTGCTTATTTTCATGACAAAGGCATCTGCCTCTATCGTAGTAATTATATCATCCTGGTAAAGAATCCTTGATTATAAATATATTCCTTATCGACATTGATTCAAACAACTATGTGACCATCGAGTTTACCAACAAAGCCAAAGAACGTTACACCGAGGTTTATAAATATCCTGAGATGCTCAGACTTATAGAACTCAAGAAAAAATACGATGATTGCAAAGAGCATTCATTATATCATTACGGATTTAGCAGATGAGCATCAAAAACTGAGCCTGATTATAATTGAAATAATATATAGGGTTACAACGATACTGAGTGCAATACCTAGAATGAGTTTCGGGATCCAGCGATTGGAAGGCGTATCACAGTATGCTGTTCCTGTCTGTCCATTAATTGCTACCTGATAGACTTTTTTACCATATCTGTACGAAGCTAGATACATAGGCGCCAGAAGATACCTGAACTTAACGTTGTAGTAGTTTGTTGACAGCAGAACATTATCGATGGTATCACCCGCCTGCCGTTCCAACTCGTAATGGCCGATCTGATTTTTTAATTTGTCGGCAATCTGGGCTGTCGCACGCCTCCAGGCATCATTAAGTCCTACCGTATAACGTTCGGCAGGGATGCCTGCAAGATATTCGGGCGAATAAGGAACGAGTTTGTCAAAGTAGAAGGCATTGACCTCTTTGATACTTGAGTTTGGGTACTTGTCAATTGCGAAAGGAATGACTGCTCCGGGTGCCATGATCTGCTCGTTTTCCGCTGCAGGCATAACGCTCGTCGAACCACAGGAAGGACAGCATCCCGATATCTGAGAGGCATCATAAAGGGTCTGAGCGCCACAGTTTGCGCATACGATCATTTTTTTACTGTACCCCAGTTGACACTTGCTCTTTGTATCGCGGTATTAAAGTCAACTTCTTCAATAACAACACCGGCTTCAGGCTGCGGAATCTCTTTTGTGATTCCGCAGAACGGGCATACCAATTTTGATATTGACGGATCAAACTTAATCGTTGCTCCGCACCCGGGACACTTAACATTGGTATTGGATATTGTGACCCATGCCTAACGGCGCATACGATTTCGCCGGTACAACCTACGAGCTTTACGATGGTTCAAATAAGGTCGCTACTTTCGTAATGAAGAGTGACGGGACAACCAATACGGTTTACGAAGGCAGAAGAGGCAAGACATATACCTTGAAGGAAACTGTTGCCGGTAAAGGCTTTGAGCTTGATACCAAGACATACACCATCACGGTTGACAGTAATGGAAACATCTCCATTAACAATGGTGCTGAAGTCGACAACAACGGCAAGGCCTTCATTTATAAAGATGCATTTTACAAGTTTATATTACTGTTGAAAAAACACGCATAATATCCTGTCAGGAATATGAACGGTTTGACCAGAAACGATCCTCCGAAAAGAACCGATACTATCAGTACGATACCGATAAGCAACAGCCACAATCCGCACTGCTATTTGTGATTAAAATCAAGTGTCTGTCTCCTATTGATTTGCCCCTGTTTCTTTTGAGTTTGTTTACGGACAAATGCTAACAAAAGAAAAATACCGCGTCTCACAAGATGCGGTAAGTGGCAAATCTCAAAGATGAAATGCATTAGTACGGCCGTGAGATTACCCGCCGATTCTCTCCATGACCAGATATTCACCTGTATTACGTCCGGAGATCTCGTAATAGACCGTGTCTTCATCGCCGGGATTCATATACACGAATGACAGTTCTTTGTCCTCACCGTCAACAGATAAAAAAGCATTTTGTTCTCTCACATCAACAGGCTTCAGATCAGATGAATTATAATAACCCTCACCATTCCAGACATAATGTTTGTCATCTATCGTCATGACAATAATCTTGCCCTCATAGAATAAGAGGTGCCTCATTCTGGTTGCGTTTACTGTGCAGACGATATAAGCAAATCCTGCAACGATCAGATAGATAGCGATCATTCCGATTCCCGCAAGGAATGTAAATCTTTTCTTGCGGAGAATAAATAAAACTACGGCAAAAACTATACCCAATACAGCAAACAAGAAATAAGGAATATAAGACGTAGACAACTTCACCGCCTTCACAGTTCCGGTAATACTCAATATCACTCCGAAAACCAGAATTAAACACTCCACTACCGTTAATCTCGTTCTCATGAAATTATCCCTTATATCACTGAATCGATATGTGAATTATACCATTGATTTCATCGACCAGGGACCACCCTTGATCAAAGTCATTATATCATGACCCATTAAAGTCTTTGCACAATGGTCTTAAGGCCTTCTTCCTTATATCTTTATTCAAAACAATCCGAGGGAGAGAAAATATGGCCAAAGAAGTTCCTATTGCAGAGAAATCCTTGCTTACACCAGAAGAAGCTGCCGCCTACTTCAATATTGGTGTCAACAAAATTCGAATGATGACTGACAGCCCCAGTTGTCCTTATGTATTATGGAGTGGCAGCAGAAGACTTATTAAAAGAAAAATGTTTGAAGAATACCTTTATAAACAATATTCAATATAAGTGCTGCACTGCTGTCTGCTCAGCTGTATTTTTGCCCTCGAAAGGGCCAATCTGACAGCAAATCGGACTGCACTGCGGTGCACGCTGCTGTATTTTCACTCTCAAAACCGGCAAACAAAAACCCTCGTCAGCATATGCAGGCGAGGGCTTATTTCTAACTCTAATATCTGATCACTTACCGTAATTCATGATCCTGTCGAGGACCTGCTGATGTGTCAGGGGCTGACCTGTTGCTTTGTCGAAGTAGGTGTTTGGGTCGGAGCCGATTCCTGTGCCCGCGAAACCGAGGCTGATGTCTGCTTCGATGCCGAGTTTGTCTCTGAGGCTGCTCTCTACCAGGGCTGCCATTCCGTTGTTGACGCCGGGAATATGTCCGCAGATCAGACCGGCCGCCTCACCAAGATAGGGATTCTTAGTGTATGCCTCGATAAGCTCTTCAAATTCTCCTACCGTGCCGCCTGATACTGTCTCAAGGTCCTTCAGTTCGATCTCGCGTGCCTTTAATGTTGTGTTTGTCATTTTTTTGTCCTCCTTAATGACGAGTTGTTTTGTTTGATGGCTTCATTATCTGCGACGTGAAGGGCACAAACAATCAGTAATGTCGGGGCATTACGTCGCTTAAACAACAGATCTGAGGCGGTGTGTTGCTTATCTCTTCATTTGAAGAAATCTCCCAAACAATAGAATCTCTGAATGTTGGTTATCAGTTGTTATTAGGATAAGGGGATTGTTAATCCCCTTATCCTCTGTTATGCGTATTTAACAGCGCGTTTCTAGGTAAGATCAGCATCAAAAAGGCCGACAATTTTGCCGGCCCCACTGGATAATTATATTCAGGATTTTACTGCCTGCCATTGTTTAATCGGTGCACTCAGAATGTTGCCCCAAGATTATCCATTGAGTCGATCACGACCATACAGTCAGGTGATACATGTTGCATAACGTAATACATCTGCTCCATCGGAATAGCGACACAACCGCCCGTACGAGGCTTTCTGTTCCCGAGGCAATGCAAGAAGATAGCTGAACCCGCACCCGGCGTCCCCGAGTCGTTGTAACTTATGTTAAGGCAATACTGGTATTCGTAAACATAGTCAACAATATGCTCGCTGTCATCCTTGTTCAGGTTTGGCAGATCCTTCAGACTTACGAGTTCGTTGTAATGCATACCATCTGCTGTATCACCGGACCAGTATGTGTCATCATCTGCTTTGACATACGGAATGGCACAACCGGGATCATCTGCGATACCGAAAGCTCGGTTGAATGTAAAAGTTCCGACAGGCGTCATACCGTCGCCTTCTTTTGTTTTGCCGAGCCCGTTCATACCGATGTATCCTGGAGTCGTCATGATCATCTTCCATTTTCCGTTTGCATCTTTCTCATGCAGGGATACCCATGCTGTTGTCTTCTCATGAGCAGCTATAACAAAGATCTGATTAGTTGCACCTGTTGATTCAGCCAGCTGAACGACCCATTCAGGCGAGTCCTCGGGACTGAGTTCCAGCGCTTCCATTGGGGTCTGATAGAGTTTTGCACTCTCAGCATCTGTTACTTTGGGCGTTTCTGATTTACATGAACAGAGCATAGTTCCGACGAGCGCAAATGTTAATATAACAGCAAGCCGTTTGGTCAATATTTTCATAACTGTCACCTCGGTGTGTAAACTGATAATCCATCTTACTGACACTCTAATTATACCATTATAAAAACCGCCTGACCGTATAAGATCAAGCGATATCTGCTTTTGTATATACCGTTCCCGTCTCCGTCCACTTACTCAATTAACTTCGTGATATATCTTGCCAAACTCAGTGAAGTATTTCTTATCTTCTTCAGAAGCGCCTGCGATCACTTACATAATATCAAATCTCATCATTTTCATTTCAAACCCCTCCAGAAGCCCGAATTACAGTATCCGGTTTTCTATAATTTCTGATTAAGCGACAAACGGTAACGAAAGTGTTGATTAAACAACGAAACGGCCCGATATTACTGATTGGATCGTGTTCTTTCCTCATAGATAATGAAGCCATCAAACAAAATCTTACTCAAAAGGAGGACAAGAAAATGAAAAACATTAAAGAATTATCCATTATTGAACTAGACAAGATAGCTGGCGGAAACGATCCTGATCCTTCTCAGTTCTATGTATTGCCCTGGAATGAAGTTGTAGAAAGATTAAAGGGTTATGTATGGTACTTCAAAAACCTAAACGCAACATACGAGAGAGCATTACAGTTTATTAATCACACCATAGATGAATCAACTATTTACAAGTACACATGGCATCAGGACGAAGATGCGATCAGAAACTGCTTCAGGGATCTGTGGAATACTTTCGGCACATGGTAATTTGCATTTAATCAATAGATTATTCACACCGCAAATACTAATTTATTCATAGCTAAATGATTTAATGAAACTATAAATAACTATCAAGCAATAAGATTACGGAGGAAAGAACCATGAAGAACGAAGATATTAAGAAGCTTGATAACGATCAGCTTAACGAAGTAACAGGCGGCAAGTGGGACGAAGAAGGCGGATTCCCTTATGAAGATGGTGTAATTGAAGAAATGGGCGGCAGAACGGCATTCGTATACTTTGATGTTGTCCACAGATCATGCGAATGCGGATACTCAGATGAGTTTGCACACGGCAAAGGTCTGAGCGTCGGAACCAGAGTACGTGTCCGAATGCTCCCAATCAGAACGATCTATATGATCCTTATATAGACACAAAGAAGGATCCCTGGAAGCAGTTTATCCTTGAGCTTAAAGAGATGATCGAGAAGGAAGATCAGTAAATAAACAGCATTCTGTACTTTTCCCCCATAGATAATGTGATCATCAAAGGAAAATACCATACATTTCATCCGTTATCTGTTGTTTAATCGTCAAACCCGATCAGAATTACTGATTGTATATACTTATTTTCCTTGCAATAATGAAGACATCTAAAACAAATTCAATAAAATAACGGAGGAAATAACATGGAAAACAAAGAAAAAGAAACGAAGATACTAAACAACAATGAGATGGAGCAGGTAGCCGGCGGCTTTGTATACGATGGTGTTTTTGAATGGCTCAAGGGATTCAACATTACCTGCCCGAATTGCGCAAACGAGGAGGAGGCTTCGTTGAGAAAAAGATATGCAACCGGTATTCATGTTTATTACACATGTGAGAAATGCGGTCAGAAGTTTTACTGTGTTTTGGGGCCTGGTAATAAAGTCAAGGTGTACAAGGAAAAACAATAAATAAAGCCGTCTATGGTTTCAAAAAGTGTTACCATCAGAACGATAATTACGACCCTTAACTGACCACTGATTCAAAACACGAATAAAAGAAAGGAGCCAGTCACAATGGATAACAATGATAAGATCACACTGACCGAAGATCAGTTGAAAGCAGTTTCCGGATGCGGCACTATTAAGGATGCGCCATATTGTCCGAAATGCAGAGCCCCCAAAAATCCTATCTATAATTTTTGCGATAAATGCGGCTGGGTATATCACTGCCATGGTTGTGGAGCAGAACTTAGAATTGGCTGTATGTGCAAGGAGTGCGGCTGGACTATCCCTACATGGAACGGCTGATAAACAGCGAGATAAAACTTCCTGCAATGATCAATCGGCTGAAAACCACAAAAAGGGTTTCAGGAATCTGAAGCCCTTTTTATTGGTGATCGTTAGCGGATTCAAACCGCTTGTCTACTACATTTCATATCCATGCTAATTATGCAGTAGATCATCCTATATTTATAATGAATTACACTATTCTTACAACTGAATAACAATCTGTAAGAAAGATGCGCCCGGGTTTATAATGAATCCGAGCGCATCTTTTATTTATCCAATGGAGGTTTATAAAAGATGAGCAATAGCAGATCTCTGAAAGTCGATGCTATACAATTGATGATACGCATTGACAATATCGTCCTGCAGACTTTTCAGATACTCCTCTCCATAGATGGCATCTTCAAAATTTCCCAAAACATTATCGTCTTCAATCTCATCCCAAACAACAGCGTACGCATTAATATGGTTTGATTGCTCCGGTCATTTCCGAAACCGCTCCATTATACTGATAAATTCGTCTTTATTGGATATATTCATTTGCTTAGTTTACCTATCGCACATTGGAATCAATTAATAAACTTTCATATTATATTTTCAGGACGAAGGTACTATTTACCTTCACAAATAACCAAGAGAATGAGAGCTAAAAATAAGGATCTGCGAGTACCTTTTCTCGCGGGTCCTTGTTTTTATTCTCCGGTTAAACTCATACCCATCTTTACTGTAAGGTCACCAAGGCTTTTGTCGAATTGAGCTTTAGAAATAGCACCACGCTCCAGGAAAGCCTCAAGCGTTTGTTTCTGATTCAAGTATAACTGAACTCTCTTTTCTTCAGGCGAGAGTTTCTCCCACTCTTCTTGTTCCATTTTAGTTCCTCATCCTGGGGTTAACCCCAGGCGGGGATCATTTTAGCATGCCTGTATATAGAATTGTTATTTCTTAATTCGGGATTGAGAGTCTTGCTCGTTGATGCGGATCCGCAAGTAAGCCTCACACGAAGCTGCAAGATAACTAATCCGGTGAGTTCGAACTTTTTCTGATTCGAGTTATAATAAGGGGTAATATAGGTAATATTTTTTCATTGATAATAAGGCAGGGGTAGAAGAATGAGAAACAAGGGTAAATATAAGGTCCCGAAGGCTCATGCGGTGTGGCCGATCTTGTGGCGCACTGCAGTATTCCTTACGGTAATAGCTCTGATTATCGCCGTTCTGCACATTCTGGCAGAATATGTAAGAGATTTCAGGTCTGAAGCCGACAGAGAATATGTAAGAACGATCGCAACAGCAGCTGACACCGGAAGTCCGGAAGATCGTCAGGATAAACTGAATATTCTGGAACAGGATAATCACGCTTACTGCATAATCGATCTTGACGGAAACATTATCGAATCTTCAGGTGCGGTCACGATAGCCGCATATAACGACAAGGCCGGCAAATTCAGCACATCTTCACTGCATGATATCCTCGATGAGGCTGATGTCAAAGAGAAAGAAATTGATAACATTAAAACACATGTAATGGAGGCTGCCGCAAACAGCACATTTCTTGTAGATGACTATGAGACATCAACTGAGGCTCTCAGAGATGCATATGCTATCGCACGCAATAATCCCCAGCTTTTAGACGGAAGCGATAATGCGGTACTGACATTCCCGTATTGGATCGCAGCTCCGATGATCGAGTCGCAGCAGATCATGTTTGTCAGATCCGAACTCACGGTTAAGATCAAGGATTACACATATCTTGCAGCCGGAATCATAATTGCCGTGATCATCTGTACTTTCGTATTTGTACTGATGATCGTCAGTGTTATCATGAATCTCTCCGCCAACAGGAAACTGAGAAAATGGCTGTTCAGAGATACCATCGTCAAGGGTCACAACTGGCTGTGGTATGCCGTTAATTCCCAGGACATTCTATATAAGAGAAGAAATGCACATAAGACATACGCAGTAGTTGAACTTGTGTTTATAAGGTACAGGAGCTTTGTTCTCTGTCATTCCGTCAAAGAGGCAGAGGATCTTCTCAGACAGGTGGTCTCTATAATTGCCAGAAAACTCAAGAAAGGCGAGCTCATTGCACACAGCACGTCTTCTGCAATTCCTCTCCTTCTTGAAGTAACAGGTGAAGATGAAGCAAAGGCAAGGCTTCTGGATATTATCAGGACTCTTGAAGCGATCCCCTGCGGACACAAGCTCGCATTCAGAGCAGGCGTTTGTCTTATAACACCTGCGCAGGAAAAACTGATCCTCAAACAGAAGCGTTATATTCCTGATATCGATGTGCTTTATAACAATGCATGCACGGCAGGCCTGTCGATTGCTGATACAGGCGATTCCGGAGTAGCTTTTTTCGACAACAAATTAGTTGATGAAGAAAAGTGGATCGATACTGTCACGAGCAGACAGCAGACTGCAGTTAATAACGAAGAGTTCCTCGTTTACTATCAGCCTAAGTACTCACCCAGCACAAATGAGCTTATGGGTACGGAAGCACTCATCAGATGGAACACACCGGACATGGGTCTTGTTTCTCCTTACAAGTTCATACCGATCTTCGAAGATAACGGCTTCATAACACACATCGATGATTACATGCTGACTCATGTTGCAAGAGACCAGCGCAAGTGGCTCAATGAAGGCCGCAAATGTGTTCCGGTATCAGTTAATGTATCGAGAGCCCACTTCGGTCAGGAAGATCTCGCAGAGCATATCTGCAGCATCATAGACGGTGAAGGTTGCCCGAGATCACTTCTCGAGATCGAACTTACCGAGAGCGCATTCTTCGATGATGAGAACGCATTGATCACCACGATCAACCGTCTCAAATCTTTCGGCTTCCTGGTATCAATGGATGACTTCGGTTCAGGCTATTCATCACTTAATTCGCTGAAAGACATGCCTCTGGATATTCTCAAACTGGATGCGGGTTTCTTCCGTGGCAGTGATGACAATCCGCGCACTCAGATCGTTGTATCCGAAGCTATCAAGCTCGCAAAATCTCTCAAAATGATGACTGTTGCCGAAGGTGTTGAAGATAAGGCTACTGTTGACTTCCTCGCCACCGAAGGTTGCGACATGATCCAGGGCTATTACTACGCTAAGCCGATGTCCAGAGAAGAGTACGAGAATACGGTAATACCTGTTCCTGAAGCGCAGCAGCCGCAGACAGCAGAGACAGAACCTGTCCAACCGCAAGCTGATCAATCTAACGCCGGCAATTCGTGAATATCGTAATTGTCATAGTAAATTTCAAAAGCTGTTGCGGCATCTCCTGACAGCTCTATCAATGCACCTGCCTGGAACATGGCAGAAAGACTTCCGGACGGGGCATCCCATGAAGCATTGGAAATAACTTTCAGTTTTTCTTCTCCGGGAACAGGTGCCTTCAAAACAGCCTCTGCAGTGAACAGCAGTTCGCCTGTGGCAATATGGTAATCACTTGATACGATAGCAATGTATCTGACAGACGGGTAATCGGATGTCAAAATGTTATAAGTGTAGATTGCGTTCTGAGCCGTGGTAAGTGAGTTATCCTCAACAATGATACGTTCTTTTGCTATGCCCTGCTCTTCAAGCCACCTGGCCATTTCGCCCGCTTCTGTTGCAGAATCATTATCGTAGGCGGTGCCGCCGCCTGTACAAACGATATAAGCATTCGGATATTTCTCTGCACTTCTGAGAGCTACATTCAGGCGGTTGATAAGTTCGTCTCTCATAGTGCCGTCAGGGTTAAGCTGGAATCCCAAAACGACAATGCATAGTTCATCTGTGTCCGGCAATCCGTCCGGTAAAACATCATAGTTCAGAGTCCTCCCAAAATCCGGAGAACGCCACAGGTCCATTATCTCCGACCATCTCATACCGGTTATCTCATCTTCAGCCCTAAGATCCGTCAGAAGAGAATCTATCCTTTCATCTGCTTCAGAACCGTAATAACCATAGTCCATGACGATCTCTTCAACGAGTCTTTGAATGGCTTCAGGGTCGGCCGCATAGCTTTCAGAGGTCTCCGTCGTTTCACCGGTTACAGGATTTTCCGTGCTTTCAGAAGTTAAGACCGTCTCTAAACTTTCAGAACTTTCCTGCAGCTCTGAAACCCAAGTTACTTCAGTGTCCGCAGAAGTCTCAATACAGGATGTGTCCGCCGCTTCTTTTTTGCATCCACAAAGATTTAAAGCCAGTGCAGACAGAAGGAAAAACGATATTACCGTTGTTCTCAAATCTTGGTGTCTTTTCACGACCGATTCTCCTCACCATATCATTTCATGCATCAATCAACGCTGCATAAGTTCTTTCAGGATTCCATAATACTGCTTTCTTATTATATCGTCATTCATATCGCCGCGGAGAAAAGTTACTCCGTCATCGGGATTGCCTTTAGCCGCTTTTTTATTCAATTTCTGCATCCGCGAATAGTGCTCCAGCACTTCGACTAATTCACGGAGTTTAATGAAGTATTCTTTGTCGGAATCGGAAGCTTTCGTGACAACTTCTTCGATCATATCTCTTGCAGATTTATATCTTATTACATCATATGAAGAAACAGCATCATTCAACTTAATATCACGGACACTTTTCCACCTGCCTGCGCAGAGGATCCTGCCTCGGAGAGCTTCAAAATTCTGCGGATCAAAAAGAAGTTCAATGATATACAATTCGTCAGCTTCCTTGAAGTCTTTCTGCGATAGACTGTGCAGCGCAGAGCTTAGCAAATCAGCATCAGACATCAAAGCACTGCTGTATGCAACTCCGCAGGAACGGCATTCATAAAGTCTTCTTTCCCTGTCAAGTGAAAGCATACCGCCACACTTATTGCACACCAGTTTTTTCTCTTCTTCGGCAGTTGCCGGCTCCTGAGGAACCTTCATGTCCGGCTTCTCCCTCTTTCTGTCATCAGGAACCATTTTCTGCAGTTCCATATAATTACTCTCATATGCTTTTTCGATTTCTGTCAGCCTGGATGACAGAGTGCCTATCGAACCCTGATTGTCTATCATCTTTTTCCTGTAGGGAGCCTTCGCCCTGTCTTCAAGGTAATTGGCAAGAGCAATCAAACCCAAAATAAGAACCACTATACCAAGAGCAACAAGGAAAGCGGATTTACCGAATGCCACAAACACTCCGCAAACTATACCGGTTCCGATAAAGGCTAAAGCCAACATGCCGGCATTCTTCCAATCCTCAAGGCTGGTGTCCTCACCGGCAAATGGCAGCATGATTATCATTCCGATCGCAAGAAGTATCGAGCCGACAACATGTTTGGTAGTCTCAGCATCATTATCGATCTTTACGATCTTTTTGAATTCGTTATTTGAATCAAGCGAAAGTGTATCTCTCTCATCCTTGAGCTTAATGTACTCTTTGGCAAGTTCCATCATTTCATCAAGCTTACGGAAGTATTCTTTATCTTCATCTCTTGCAGCTTCAAGCGCATTTTGCAATTCCAGACGGGCTTTAGCGAATTGGCAGCCTCTAAGTTTTTCGGGAACTGTTATGTTTTTAATGGAAATAATCCCGCCCTCGCAAAGCACCAGCCCGCGAAGCGCCAGAAACTCCTTCGGGTCATGTGCCAGTATGTCATTGAACCTTGCCTTGGCCTCCGCAAAATCCATTCTTCGCATACAGCCATCCGCCTGCTCAAGCATATCTTTACGGTAAAAATAATAGTAATCGAAATCAGCTCCGCAGAAAGGACAGTCAAAGAGCCTGTGCCCCTGTTCCACATTCAAAACGGCGCCGCAGTTCGAGCAGTTATAACTTACAAGTCTGGCCACAGATCGTTTCCCCACACAACAATCAAAACTATATGGATAAATATAGTCAGGCTTTGGCGATTAGAATAATCTCCCTCACATAAGGTAATTATATCATGTGCGGAATGGATTCTATCAAGTGAGGAGCAGTATAGTCATTAAAGCATGAAAATGTAATTAAGTATCATTCGCGCGTTGGCAAAAAGAGAAACCAGCCCGGCACCCGAAACAATAATAGTCGCTATCATCATACCTTTGCCGGAACCACGTTTTCTGGCGTTGATTCCGAGAATTAAAGCAAGGATCAATGGAGCTAATAAGATCATAGAACACGTTGCAATAATAACAGCAGGCTTAAAATCCCAACTGTAACCATAGATTAAACCTATAAATGTTGATATGAGTGCCAAAACGGAACACACGATTCCCACAATCAGCGCAACCGCTGCCATTGCTTTTCCCTTGCGGGGATTTGCAGCAGGCATCTGCGGCATTGCAGGCATTGTATTCATAGCGTTATACTCGTTGTACATAATATCCTCCCGGATCGGTTCTATGCTAATAATACAGATAAATAAAACAAAATGTTGCAGCTGTCACAGATCAAATATACTCATCTGTTTATCAGGCAGATCATTCATATATCTGAAGCATTCATCAGGATCGTAAATGATGCCGTTGTCCTTGCAGGTCTTTCTGAAGATACGGCCAAGTCTTGCCGAATCAGGACTTGAAATCTCATATGCATTACCGTATGCCGCAATATACTTCTGCTTCAGGCCCGGGAAATGCTTATCGAGGGCCTCATAAAAATATTCCCTGTCTCCCTCTCTTAATGTTACTCCCATACCGAAATTGACTATTCCCTTTACACCTGTCCGCACACACTCATTAAGTATGGCAGTAATGTTTTCTTCCGTATCATTAATAAACGGCAATACTGGAGTGAGCCAGACAACTGTCGGAATTCCGCGCTTTTGCATCTCCTCCAATACTTCAATGCGTCTTTTGGTATTGCATACATTGGGCTCCAAAATTGAACAAAGGCCGTCATCATATGTCGTCAGTGTGATCTGCACCACACATTTTGATTTTTTATTTATTGAATCAAGCAACTCTATATCTTCAAGTATCCTGTCAGACTTAGTCTGAATGGCGCAGCCGAATCCGTACCTGTCAATTATCTCCAGACACTGACGGGTCATCCTGAGCTCTGTCTCGCAATGCATATAGGGATCTGACATCGAGCCCGTTCCGATCATGCATTTACTGCGCTTGGATTTCAATGCCTTCTCCAGAAGCTCCGGTGCATTCTTCTTAACTTCAATGTCTTCAAAAGGATGCGTGAACTGATAGCAGAGACTTCTGCTGTCGCAATAAATGCAGCCATGCGTACAACCGCGGTAGATGTTCATACCGTTGTACCCGCCTTTATTGTGTAGAATCCCCTTTGCTTCTACGAAATGCATACCATATTTTCCTTATAATGCTGCCGAGCATACGAATTCATTCAAATGGATAACGATGACTAATCAATCCAATTATAATATAATATTGCATGTTCATGATAAGCGTATCAAAAGGTCTTTTATTTGCACATAGAGAAACATTATGATTTCAAAAAAGGACACATTATTTATTAAGGGCCTATCTATTCTGTTATTGGTTTTTCACCATAATTGGTATGATCTCTCAAACTTTTCTTCTATCAGATCCGGTTTCAGAGTTGTTGTCTGGATCTTTCTTTTTATTTCAGCATACGGATTCGCATCACAACTTGAAACAACACAAAACAGGCATCCGTTCAAATTCGTATTAAAGAGACTGATACTATTGTATGTACCGCTTTGGATATGCAATATAGTCAACTTGATTTTCTCTCTTTGTTTTAATGCTGAGAGTGTATATGCGTTCTTTTCCGGATCCCCTTTAAACTGGATTTCAGACCTGTTTAATGTATCACAATACTTTGGCACACCCGGCTTGTTGAGTGGCTGGTACATTAATATGCTGGTTCTGATAATAGTTACATTCCCGCTAATCTATTATATTGTTACAAAATTAAAATGGTTTTCTATTGCGCTTGTTTTGGCTCTTGTATGGCTCTTTAAATGGAAGATATATTATGAATACGGCGGATATTTAGATGAATATCTGCTCATAGTTGTTCTTGGAATCCTATTTCAAAAGTACCGGGTATTTAAATACATTCCTAAAATCAACAACATTTTCAGGATTCCTTTTATTGCATTATCCATTCTCGTCTTCACAGCCGTTTTATGTCTCAGGAACGAGTATATTCCTCTTGTTTCCAAAAATATTTTTTTTAGGTTTGATCCGTTATCAACAGTTATGGCCTTAGGCGTGGTCACCGCAGTTTATGCGTTCCGTCATGACGATAAAGTTTCATTTGCATTTGAAAAGCTGGGTGCTTATTCGGCAGATATTTTTTATATCCATTCTGTTTTTTATAATGTTGTTTTTCCCGCTCTTGGGATCAGCAACCCGATCATCACATTTTTATTGTGTTTTACTTTCACTCTTCTGATCTCTGTCGCAATTGAATCCGTCAAGAAAGAAACAGACTTTAACAGGAGACTCAGAACCGGAATAGACAAGATACTTAAGAACGGTTAACTTTTTCTGTGGGTAAAGAAATATCACGGCAATTTGATATGTCAGAAGATTAAGGATATTATATATCAGGTTATATTCGGGATCTTATCTGATATTTATATATTATGCTTGCTGAAAACAAAAACAGTTTTATAAAAACACACCGTGGTTCCATTATCGCATTTTTGTCATGTGTTTTTGCGCTTGTTTTTTCATTGCTGTTACACCCAATATACGAGACAAATGACGATCCCGGTATGGAATCTTTATTGTATGGGACAGCTGTCACCAGCGGGACTTCTTATCTTATATTTATAAACAGGATTCTTGGAATTATTTTGCGTATTCTGGTCTCTGTTTTTCCGAACGTAAACTGGTATTTCATTATGCACTACGGAATATGCCTGCTCTCTATTTTTGTTCTCATATATGTTTTAAACAACAAATTCAGAAAGTTCGGCATTGCACTTGGCTTTATCGTCCTGGCTGCTGTCATGGAAACTCTCTTTGATGTTCAATTTACAAAAACTGCTGCACTGGCAACTATCGCCGGCGGAATAGGACTTGTCTATTCTATTAAGGAAAAGAAAAAATTCATCTTTACAATTGCATGTATCGGTCTGTTGCTTCTTGCAAGTATGATGAGGATGGAAGCTTTGTTTTCGACATGTCCATTTGTATTTATTGTTTACTTTTTCGAATTTCTTGATATGAGAAAAAGCGACAAAACCGCATTGAGAAAATTCCTGATCTGTGTACTGATTACTGTTGCTTTGATAACACTGTGCCATGCAGCCGGAAATTTCATCAATGCCAAAACCCCGGGATCAGCTGAATTCGAACAGTACAACTTCTACAGATCCAGAATTCAGGACTATAATCTGAATTCTGATTCTCTTGACAGTGCTGATTCTGAGATATATATGATTCACGGTTGGATGAATAATGACCCAAATGTCTTTACGGTAGACAGATTAAAGACCTTAAGCGCTGTCTATAGTTCAACTAAACAGAGCCCTGCCATACCGGAAGTCCTGTCAACGTATTTTACTTTCATCACGGATATGACAATGACACAACAGGTATTGCTCCTTTCTATAATATCAGGCCTTGCGATCATGCTGTTCAGCTCAAAGAAAAAAATGTATCCGCTGCTGCTCATCGGTTGCTTTATGATGTTGGAATTATACTTGGTTTATTCCGGCAGGTATGGTGTACACAGAGTGGATTTTGGAATCCTTGTTGCTTTGCTTGTTTCAATGTTCTATTTAAACAATGATCTTACTCCTGCAATCAAAAAAATAATTGAAACCTACAAAATCAAAATCCGCAAAGAAATAATTATTGCTATCGTTTCACTTGTTACCGGAGTAATTGTTTTAGTTTTGGGATACTTACCCGCAGCAAAGCAATCCGCATACAGAAACTATTTCCATTATTTGCATGCTGCATTTCTTGATGCCTGCAGCAATGATAATTACTTTTATGTGATTCATCCTATGGCTTATGATATCAATACGGATCGCAATATATATGATCTGCCTCAGGATATCTTACAAAACAGATATTGTTATATGGGAGGTTGGGGGGCCGGAGTTGCAATTCCGGGACAGAATTATTCCGGTACAACCGATACAGATACGAGCATATGGGAACAGTGTGTTGACAGTGAAAATATAAGATTGGTTTTACACACTGAGTCGAGTTCATATTGCATAGAGACAATAGAATGGTATATCGAAGAGCATTACTGCAGTAATGTTGAGAGTATCATCGAATACGAAAACGAATTTATTGTTGTCTACAGGATAGTATCAGCAGACTAATCAGGTGTTTTATAAATTTAAACTAAAAGGCCGCCAAATCTGCCGGCCTTCGTCAGTAATTACAGTCTCGAATCTCAGTACTGCGGTTCATAGCCGCAGATAGAACAGAGGATCGTTCTGCCCGGGCCAAATGCGCGCATCTTGGTTGTTCCGCAATAAGGACATAGATGCTCATCCACATGTCCGCAACTTGTGCAAATAGTCTTTTTTAGTTCTGAAGAACTTACAAGCGCCGGCTGTCTGCACTTGGGACAAAGAGCTCCGTCAGGATTATATGAAGTTTCATTGGAACCTGTCACCTGATAGATCCTTTCAATATTGATCGTTTTTTCAGCCATATCTAATCTCCTTATCTCAGATTTTCTGATTTATCATTTTATTCACAGTTCTACTTTACCCGATGAATATCTGAAATCTGTTAATGGGTGTTTAAAGGTCTGTAAACACTACCCCGACACTGGCATGCGCAGTTGCACAAAAAGTCCTTAAAGCGCTTGATACACATACTCTTCAACAAACTGTCAAAGTTCATAATATTGACTTATTTCAAACTTTGCTGTTTAATCTCTGACGGCAATTCTGAAAAAGAGGTAATAACAATTATGGCTTCTGACGTTAAATTTCAGGTTAAAGATGCTGTGGATAAACAGTACTTAAAACCTGTAACCGTAAGTGATGAACTTCAGGAAAAGTTCATTAAGAAATCAAGATCATCATCCATCAAACTTCTGCCTGTCTCGATCATAGTAAGTGCAGTTGTACTCGTTATCCTGATCCTTCTTATCTACTTCATGAGATTCTTCATCATCAGCACGCTCGGACTTCTCTGCATCGTCTTCCCTATCTACGCTGTTTACAACATTTTCGCTACAGCAAAGGCTATCAAGAATCACGATTACGAGTTCTTCTCCGGCGAGGTAATCGATAAGACAGATAAGGGTTATACAGTAAGAGGACTTGAGGGACAAAACATTTCAGCATTCATCGGCAAGAAGGAATACAATCCCGGTGAAAGAGTTATCGTTGCAAGACTTAACGACGAATTGAACCTCATCTCCGAAGAGTAATCTTCAATACAAAAGAAAACATCATGGCATCCGTTTTCCTTATTTCAGAAAACGGATGTCTTTTTTATTGTGATGTTTTCTGATAAAGAGTTAGAATAAAAAGATATAAAGGGGATTTTAAGGAGGAATTTCACTATGCCTATGATGGAAAGACCTGAAGTAAAAACATGCGCCGGCGGAGTATGCTGGGAGCATGAATTTGATTCATTCCGGATGAAAGCCTATGTGCCCGATAACAGCCTTGACGGTCAGACGAATAACTACGGATTCAGAGCGCCGCTCCTTCTGGTTTTCGAGGAAGAAGCAAAGGATATAGTGAGCGCAGTCGAATTTGCAGAGAAAACAGGTCTTTCGAAGATAGCCGCAGATTTTGATTCAAGCGTTTTATTCATATACCCTAAGGCAGAAGGCGGATGGGAGAACTGTGACAGTACGCTCTACGCTGACATTATCGCCGAGATCAAGATGATCACCGTTTATAAAGACGGCATAGTCGAGAATTTCAATTTCTTCACGCAGACTTTCGAAGGTTATTTTGCCAGAGGCGCGATCTTCAGAACTGACATCTACAGCTACGGCAAGTCGGCAGATTATGTAGCAAAAAATCTTCTCCAAAAAGTCGATGGCCAGTACCTCTGGGGACCGGGCGAGATCACTCCCGCAATGTGTTCAATGGAAAGATTAAGCATCACTCCTGATGTTCAACGCAAAGACATCGCGATCTTAAGCGTCGGTAACAGCGATGAGATCAACAACGCTTTCAAAGACTGCAAGAATCTTCTTATCAAAGATAATGCCGAATACGAAAAGGACTTCTATTCATTCGTCAAGAAGTTCAAGATGTGGTGCGGCAAGATCGAATTTGAGCCCGACTTCGAAGATCTCGGAATGAAAGAGGATGCCGGTTTTGTGACCGTTAAGACTTCACCTGACAACGAGTTTCTTCCGGTAAAGACACCCGAGCACAAAGTCGGTTATTTTGCCTACTACAACAAAGACCTTTTGGAAAAAGGTTCGGTTCCTCTTGTCGTCGGATTCCACGGCGGCGGAGACTCTTCAATGTATCTGACATATGTTGCGGGATGGTGGGATGTCGCAAGAAAGAATGACTTCCTGTTCGTGTCGATCGAGAACCATCAGTTCGTCACAGCCACAGAAGCCAAGGAAGTAATCGAAACACTTATCACCAGGTATCCTGTTGACACTTCGCGCATTTATGCGACAGGCTTTTCAATGGGAAGCGGAAAGACATGGGATCTTTATCAGGAGTGTCCCGAGATCCTTGCAGGCATAATGCCGGCAAGCGCCCTCTTCCCCGTCTATACGACTTTCTGGGGCAAGCCTGTTACAGATAAACTCAACAGGACAGTACCGGTTCCTGTTTTCTATTCCGGCGGCGAAAAGTCACACCTGCCGGAACTCCCTTGCCATGCTGATTCATCACTTGAGCGTGTTAAGTATGTCGCTCAGGTAAACAGGCTCAGGAAGACATTTGAAGATGTCTCCTTCGAAGACAAAGACAAGTGGGAAGATCCCATCTTGGGAATCCCCGGAGACCGCACGGAGAAGCTCTACGATCCGACAAGAGATGCAACACTGACAGTCAATTATTTCGACAGCGAAGACGGTGTATGCAGGACTGCGTTTGCTAGCGTGAGCAATCAGGTGCACGAGTTCAGACAGCACAGCGCAGAGTGTGCCTGGAAGTTCATCTCACAGTTCAGGAAAGAGTAACTGTTATCAGGAATTTTCCGTCATCTCTTCAGCGATCTTCTTCGCAAATTCTGCGAGGATGACAGCAGCGGCAGTTTCCGAATCAATCTGTGGACCGAGCCAGTATCTATTAGACTTTGAAGAGTCACTTAATGACAGATATAATCCGATTTCAAATCTGGTCTTAGGCGGCTCAAATCTGAATGCTGAACCCTGCGAATCCTTATCGGCATTACCGATACATATCAGATCTGTCTTAAGCTCTTTTAGGTCGTAAGAATCACCATTGGCACTGAGCGTTTTGTCAGTCAGCTTAAGTTCTGTCACAAGGCTGTCTATGTTTGATCTTGTCTTCATGACGATGCTTATCCAGTAAGCTGCAAGAAAGCCTGCACCGGCAGTAAGTATCACTGCAAGAGAAATTGTCTTTATATTCATCACTGCGCCTGCTAAAAGTACAACAGCGACAATGCCGATAATGACCGAGAACTTGACAGTGTCTACTTTGAACTTGTTCTTATCGATCTTGACAGTGACAGGATTGGATCTGACCGTCTCTCTGACTAAGTCAAAACGCCTGCCATTTATTACCTTAACACCTTCTTTTAAAAAGGCTGTAAGATCCTCCCGTAATACTTTCGCGTTCCTGTCTGCTATAGGTCCAGTCCAGAAAAATCTTCTTATCTGCTTTCCCGAATCATCAGATGCGATAACGATAAGGTCCTGTCCCATACACGGCACAAAAAGCTGCGATAGGCCTGTCGTGAAGTTAAATCCCGTCCCTCTCAGATTATCCGGATCTATACTCGATCTGTATTCGAAGTTGTTGATCTTCATTCCATCTTCTGTGATCGAAGCGGACTTGATGCATCTTCTGAAACTTTTGATCGTTGCTATGACCGACATAATAAGATGAGCTAAAAGGATACCTGATAAAACGAGAAGCAGATCATCTAATGTCTGGTGCTTCGCGTAAATATCAGCACTGTAAACCCATAGCGCTGCCGGAACACTTATCGCCGTAAAAATGATCTCTGCAACAAGACCTGTAATTACTCTTTTTTTTATGGCCGAATAATCCGGCTCGAAAACGCGCTTATCCATATCTGTTCTCTACTCCGAAATGATTGTAAAACAACAGTAGTATATCATGTGACTCGAAACTTTTGTTTTTCCGGAGAATTCTAGGGGGCATCTGTATTGTTATGCATATGCAGAATTGCCGAAAATTATGCGTGATCGCCCTAATATCGGCAATTTGTCGCGGGCGAGTTGCCGTTTACAGAAGGATTTAAAGGCAAAATCGGCAAATTGAATCTATAGTTGCCGATATAATGAGAATTCTCATCAAATACCGGCAAAAACTAAGAGAGAATTGCCGATTTCAGTAATGATTTTCGCGGCGGAGAAAAAAAAGACGTAATCACTTGTGTTCGCCGATGATCTTTTCCATCCAGATCATGTTGTACCAGCGGCCGAATTTATAGCCGCACTTATGAAATTCTCCGACTTTGATATAGCCCAGATGTTCATGGAACTGTTCGCTGTTTCTGGTGAGATATTCGTCTTCAGCGACAGGATCTGCGATGCAGGCATACAGGTTGATAAGATGCCTTGCCTTTAGCTCATTTTCAAGAGTCTCATATAGACTTTTGCCGTATCCTTTCAGGTGCGAATCACGGTCAAGATAGATAGTGACTTCACAGGAGTGATCGTAAGCAGCGCGGTCATAAAAGACGCCCGCATAGGCATAGCCTTCGATATTGCCGTTGTCTTCCAGGACAAGATACGGATAGCGTGTCAGTGTATTCGAGATCCTGTCTTGAAATTCATTGAGAGAAGGCACTTCGATTTCAAAGGTTATCGCAGTGTTCGCAACATAATATGAATAGATCTCAAGTAGCCTTCCTGCATCGTCCGGCGTTGCGCTTCGGATAAGCATAGTATCCTCCATCAGTTAAGTATCAGATTGCCGTCTTCAGTAAACTTCAGCGTTGCGTTCTCCGCATGCATCATTACAGCTCTGTATTTAAACGGTTTTATATCACCTGTCGGTGTGTGAATGACCGTTCCATAAACAGGTTCGATGCTCCTGATCCGGCCGCTCTCGTAAAGCTCGATCCCGAGTTTGGTTTTTATTGGGCCTGCAGGTATATTAAAAGTCATTTCGTCAGAGGGCCAGAGCGTGATGCTCCTTATTCTCCCGGACGGGTAAAAGAAGATGCACTCGGGCTTGATATGGTACTTTTCGCCTGCTATTTCGAAGTCGTATGATGGTGCATATTCCGCTTCTTCTTCAATGCTCCAGTAGGCGCTGATCTGGCCGTATAAAGGGAAGATCCTTTTCGCGTTGCCGTCTTCGTAAAACGTTATCAGTTCGGCCTGATATTCACCTGACGGAAAAGACAATACCTGAGGCTCTTCAAGATAGACGCTCTTCAAAGCACGGGAGTCATATAAACAGACCGCGCAGCGGTGCTTCTTTCTGTAGTCCGAAGCTCCGCTGCACGGAAGGAGATTACCGTACTTGGTACTAATGACGCTCAAGGATCAGTTACCAAGGTCGATAACGGGGATTACTGCACCGTTGTACTTGTCAGCGATCCACTGCTGTGTCTCTTCTGAAAGGAGTGCATCAACGAGTGCCTTTACTGCAGGGTTATCCAGGTCTTCTTCCCTTACTGCGATGATGTTTGCATAAGGGCTGTCCTTGCCTTCGCTGAAGAGCTTTGTGGATGTGATACCTGCTTCAAGTGCTTTGTTTGTGTTTGTGATGAAGAAATCGTAATCGTCTTTTGTGGGGATGATCTGAGCAGAGTCGATCTCGACGATCTCGATAGGCTTTTTATATTCTGTGATGTCCTTAACTGATGCGCTGAGTGAATCCTTGGCTTCGGGATCGAGAACGATGAAGCCGTTTTCTTCAAGGATACGGAGTGCTCTGTATTCGTTTGTGCCGTCGTTGGGGATTGCAACTACTGCATTGTCAGGGATCTGATCTACAGAAGTGTACTTGTCTGAATAAGCTGTGATGGGTTCGATGTGAATGCCGCCTGCACTTACGAGCTTGTAGCCGTTGGCTTCAACTTCGCTCTCGAGATAAGGCAGATGCTGGAAATAGTTGAAGTCGATCTCGCCTGAATCAAGTCTCTCATTTGTTGTTGAGTCAGCAGCTGTTGCAACGAGTTCGATCTCGATTCCCTGCTCTGCGAGAATGGGCTTAACGTGCTCAATGATCTCGGAGTGAGGTACGAGGTCAACTATACCTCTAAGGACGACCTTTCCGTCAGAGCTTGCCTGTGCATCTGTTACCTGTGCGCTGTCCTGTGCAGTTGATGCATCCGTAGCTGCTGTTGTCTGCTGTGCAGGCTTTTGTGAGCAGGCTGCGAAGTTGAATGCCAATGCGCCTAAAGCGATTGTAGATATGATCTTTTTTGATAATGTGTTTTTCATGTCGTTTACTCCTTAAATTAAATAAGATTTCGTGTTTTTAGTATTCTCTTTGACACCAGATTTCCGATGCCCTGTATCAGCTGGACAAGAATTACAAGTATGTACACACATGCAAACAGTCTGTCGTGCTGAAATCTCTGATATCCGTATCTGACTGCGATGTCGCCGATGCCACCTGCTCCAAACATTCCGGCAAGCGCCGTCATTGACAATACGGTGATAACGGATACCGTGAATCCTCTGATAAGTGACGGAAGAGTCTCGGGAAGAAGCACTTTGAAAATGATGCTTATATTTTTGCTTCCCATTGCCTGAGCTGCTTCGATCTTACCTTTGTCGATCTCCAGAAGACTGCTTTCAACGATACGTGCATACATCGGGATGCAGCTTGCCGCTATTGCGATTATGCATGCGTTGGTGCCGTATGATTTTCCGAAGATGAGTCTTGCGACCGGGATCATTAGAATGATCATGATCATCTGCGGCAATGATCTCAGGCAGTTGATAAGCCACCCCGATAATGTGTATGACACTTTCAGAGGGATCAACCCGTTTGGATTTGTTATGTCAAGGAGGATCCCTATCACGATTCCGAACACCAGCATGATCAGTGATGATATAGCTGTCATGTAAAGTGTCTCACCGATAGGTCCCCAAAGATCTTTCCAAATCTCAGGAGACAACGATGCTAGGAATACCTCCCAGAAAGATGGATCTAATAAGCTCATCTGCTGCCTCCTTAAATGCCTTCGCCTTTGGTAAATTCAGGACTTTGAAAGAGCATAAATACCTTTGCAAACAACTCTCCGGTCTTGCTGTGAGGATTCTCGAAAATATCTCTTACAAGTCCGCTCTCCGTGATCTTTCCGCCTTCAAGAACTGCCATTCTGTTGCATGTATATCTGATGGCGTCAAGCTCGTGCGTGATCATCAGTATAGTGATTCCGTACTTCTGATTTATCTCCTTCAGGAGATCTAAGATCTGGATAGTTGTCTGCGGATCGAGCGCCGATGTTGCCTCATCCGAGATGATGAAATCAGGCTTTGTGACGATAGCTCTTGCGATACCGACTCTCTGCTTCTGTCCGCCGGACAATGCACCGGGGTGAGCCTTGAGCTTCTCTGTAAGTCCTACAAGTTCGGCAGTCTCCGATACTCTCTGCTTAATTTCTTTTGGGGGAACTCCGGATATCTCAAGAGGGTACGCAATATTTTGATAGACCGTCATTGAGTCGAAAAGATTGAAGTTCTGGAAGATCATTCCCATCTTATGACGTTGCTTTAAGAGCTGGTCTTTTGAAAGTGATAGGATGTCTGTTCCTCCCAGTTCGATCGTACCGCTGTCAGCCTTTTCGAGCCTGTTGATGCAGCGTGCGAGAGTGGATTTGCCTGCACCGGAGAAACCGATGATTCCGAATATCTCACCCTTTTCGACATCGAGATCAATACCGTCCAGAACCTTAAGCGGCTGACCATGAGGGTAGAATGTTTTATGCAAGTCTTTGATCTGCAGATATGCACTCATAATCTTAACCGTGGCTGAACGTATCAGCTGCTCTCTCCTTTCTGTCTTTATAAAGTTCGCTATGTAAGTCCTTACCCTTACCCGGTATGCCGAGGCTGTCTGCTCTGCAGTGCTGGCAATGACGGAATACTTCAAGATACCGGCCTGCCCTGACTCGCACTTCTTCGAGATCTGCGCATGTCGGTGCGGGAATATCCTTCATCTCATTCTGAGGGATAAGAGGAATGATGTTCAGTATCGAAGCTCCGAGTTCTGCCGTCACTTTCGCAACCTCGGGAATGTGCTGATCGTTGATGCCCGGTACGAGCACACTGTTGATCTTTACTACGATTCCCTTTTCGGCAGCTCTCTTTATACCTTCAAGCTGTTTTTCTATAAGTAAACGTGCACCTTCAACGCCTTCGTGTTTCCGGCCCTTCTCATCGATAACGAAATTATTGATCTTCGCTTCGATCTCTGGATCTACGGCGTTGACCGTTACCGTCAAAGTCTCGATACCGATCCTTGCGATCTCATCGACCTTATCGGGAAGTCTGAATCCGTTTGTCGAAAGACAGCAGATAAGTTCCGGATAGTTTTGCTTTATCAAACTGAATGTCTTTAACGCCTGATCATTGGCGAGTGTGTCTCCGGGACCTGCTATTCCGACAACAGTGAGTTCGGGACATAATTCCTTAGCTCTCCTGACTGTCTCAACGGCTTCTTCCGGCTTTAACACCAGTGAACTTACACCGGGCTTTATCTCTGATTTATTGAATGCCCTTGTGCAGAATTTGCAGCTGATATTGCAGACGGGACTTACTGGAAGATGCACTCTTCCTGCCGTCACATTCGAATGGCCTCCCAGGCATGGATGTCTTTTCTGCAGATTCTCGAAAGAACCTTTTCTGTTTGTTCCATCGTATACCTTTCTCCTTTTTTCTTCTTTATATCGCGGTGCCAGAATGCTTACTCTGGAATTGATAAGTCTGTCCAATACGAAGGACACTTCCTTTTCGACATCGACACTTTGGATAAGCCTGTTATCCAGGGCTCTCTTCGCATGAAGTCCTGACTTTGCGGAGAAAACGATATTGCAGTCATCGATAGTTTCCGTGAGACGCTCGATGAGCGAATCATCATGCTGGAGAGATACTCCGAGGCTGTCGATCCTTCTTGTATCAACAAGCTCATACGTCTTTGCTTCGGTATCGATCTCATAGATATCGAATCTGTCAGCCACACCGAAGTGCCTGTTGATATTTACTCCGTCTCCTGTTGTAAATGCTGCCCTTATCATTTCCGTTTCCTTAAATGTGGTAATTGTCCTTAATGCTGTCCATGAGACCGAATTCGATCAGGATCTCTTCAAGTCTCTCCTGTGTCATCGGCTTGGGGATGACGAACTGTGTGTTGTTCTCGATCGCCAAAGCAAGGTTCCTGTATTCCTGTGCCTGAGGATGCTTGGGGTCGTGATCGATTACCGTTTTCTTCTTGATCTCGGCTCTCTGAACTTCGTTATCTCTCGGAACGAAGTAGATAAGCTGGCTTCCGAGTTCTTTTGCAAACTCTCTTAAAAGCTCATTTTCCCTGTCAACTTTTCTGCTGTTGCAGATGATTCCGCCGAGTCTTACGCCGCCCTTGAGCGCATACTTCTGAATACCTTTGCAGATGTTGTTTGCCGCATAGAGCGCCATCATCTCGCCTGATGCAACGATGTAGATCTCCTTGGCCTTACCTTCTCTGATCGGCATCGCAAATCCTCCGCACACAACGTCGCCCAAAACGTCATAGAAAACATAGTCAAGATCGTCAGTATATGCGCCCAGATCTTCAAGCATTCCGATGGAAGTGATGATTCCTCTTCCTGCGCATCCGACACCCGGTTCAGGTCCGCCGGACTCTACGCATCTGATGCCGCCGAAACCCTTTTTCTCGATCTGGCTCAGGTCATCAACTTCACCTTCTTCGCGGAGCGTATCAAGTACTGTTCTCTGTGCAAGGCCGTTGAGCAAAAGTCTTGTAGAGTCAGCCTTCGGGTCGCATCCTACGACCATTATCTTTTTGCCGAGTTCGGCAAGGCCTGCCGTAAGGTTCTGTGTTGTTGTGGACTTTCCGATTCCACCTTTTCCATAAATTGCAATCTGTCTCATCGTCAGTAATCTCTTTTCTGTTTTTCTATATGTGTTTTTGTCTTATCTGTATGTCGCAAGCACTCTGTCGTAGATATCTTCGATAACTCTCAAGCCGCCTTCGTAACCTGTGTAACCGCAGTTCATGACGAGTCTGTGCTGCACCGGTACCGATATGATCAGGAGGTCTGCGTGAAGCTCATCTGCAATATGCTTGTCCCATGAACTTCCGAGAATAAGAAGTCTCTTGTCCTCATAATCTTTCGCATCTTCCAAAAGCTTTTGCTGATCAAGTCCCGCGTCGGGATCGAAGACCACTTTCACATCTCTTTTCTGAAGGTCTGAGATCTTCGAGAACTCTTCAAGAACACTTTCCTGATACTTCTCCGGGATGTCATCTACGATAAACTGAATTCCCGGAATGATGCCCAGCTCGTTAAGGAGGAACTTCGAAAAACCGAGTGAGTATGAAGCATCAGCAAGTGAGTAGAATCTTCTCGGAATTCCGTATCTGAATTCGAGCATGAAGCTTGCCATCTTATCGATATGTGAATAGAACTTTTTCTCTTCGCGGTCTATATATTCTTCAACCTTTTTCTGATCGAGTTCACCGAATTCCGCAACAGCTCTCAGGAACTTCGATGTCTCCTTAGCGCCGATAGGTGCATAAGGAAAATGCAGATAAGGTGTGCCGTACTTTCTTTTAAGGTGCTTAACTATATCAAGGCCTGCCCATGTTCCCGCAAGGATATTGAACTGAGCCTGAGGAATCGACTTCCATTCGGATACGCCTTCCGACTCATTTCCGAAGAGAATGTTGACCTTAAGCCCTATACCCGTGAGCACTCTTTTGAGCTGCTCCAAGTTGCCGTTCCAGTAAGGATCCTGATAAGGAATGCTCGCGAAAACATTTACAAGTCCGGGGATCACTTCACGGTCTTCGTTGAACTTATCGACATACTGGTCGATGATCGCGTTGACGACTCTCGAGTGGCTCACATAGTTGTTGGATTTGAATCCGCCTTCCTCAACATAGACGATGGGCTTGTCCTCTTCCTGAAAGGAACCGACTACCGATGCAACATCGTCACCTGTGATAGCAGCTGTGCATCCTGTGATCACAACGTAAATGTCACCATCGATCACCTTGAATGAATTCTCGACAACGTTTCTCAGTTTCTTCTCGCCGCCGAAAACAACATCAGCTTCCTCAGAGTTTGTGCAGGGCATCGTAGATCCGCCCGCATAGCCTTCACCCTGTCCAATTATCCTCGATACCTGCACTCCGCAGCCGGGGCCTGAGTGAAGGATCGGTACACCCTTCTTTATTGCCACCACGCTCTGGCATGCGCCGAGCGCACATGTAAATCTTGGTTGTTCAATAGCTCCTGACATCTTAGAATCCTCCTCTTCCCTGAGCACATCCTTTTCCCGAACCGTCACCCTGGAAATATCCGGGATCCTGGTCAAACCACCACTTTGTGTAAGGGTTTGAAGCGTGCTTCGAGTAGTTCTTTATGAACTCAATGGAATCTAATGCATCGTCTATTCTTCTTGCGTAATTGAGTGCGCCCTTGTATCCGATACCGAACTGTTCATCACCGATGAGAAGTGAAGGGATACCGAACTTTGCACCCCATAATGTCATTCCGCCGTGCCTTGCCAGAATGAGATCAGGCTTGATCCTGTTGAGCGCATTCACGAGTTCGCATGCCTGCTTGTTGCATACCCTGTAGTCAGGAACATCACCGTAATTCTTAACTGCCTGACCTAAGATATCGAGCTTGTCATCACCGCTGTCATAGACAGGGTCGTGATGGAATACCGCTGCTCCTACCACATCCATTCCGAGCTCTCCGAGAAGCGTGATCAGGGCCTGTCCGTGAGCCGCACCTGCTGTGACATATGCTCTCTTACCCTTGAATCTTTCCTTGAGTTTGTCGATCTCGGGAACATACTTCTCGTGGCCTTCCTTGATGATCTCTTCTGCGATCTCTTCCTTGCCGACGAGTTTGCCGAATGCACGGAGCCACCTGTCTGTTCCTGCAACGCCATATGCCGGCGGTACAAGGACTTCAGGCACATCGTGGAGCTGGTTCAGACCTGCACCCATATATGTTGAAAGTGAAGGGCAGATATGGATAGAAGCTGCAGCTTCACTTACGTGTGACAACTCCTCAACAGTTGAGAAAGGAATGATGTACTGCGGCTCATATCCGAATCTTCTTACGATGTCATCGAAAACATGGCTGCCCCAGAAATTGATGATATTCACTTTATTCGTCTTCTTTTCGGCGGGCTTAACGATGCCTCTTAAAACCGTGTGATATGCAGCGTCAAAACCTGTTGTCCAGATCTTCGATCTGAAACCTTCGCATGTGCATGTAACGACAGGTATTCCAAGTTCTTTTGAAGCCTGATCAACGACTGCTTCTATATCTTCACCGATGATTCCCGAAGCGCATGAAGTCGTTACGAAGATAGCATTCGGATGAACTCTGTCGTACGCGAGCCTTATAGTCTCTTCAAGCTTTTTTGCCGCACCGAAAACAGTGTCCTTCTCGAGAATGTTCGTGCAGAAATATCTTCCTAATGCAGGGGGAAGATCTCTTCTTGCCTGCTCTACTCTATATGTAAAATTGAAATCCGCAAACTCGCCTGCGCAGCCGATGGGTGCATGATCGATAACCACTGCATCTCTGATCATTGCGAGCTGACAGAAAGCCTGCTGCTGATTGCAGCCGAGACACTGTGAGAATTTTCTCTTGCAGTCCTTGAGCTGACCTTTTGCTGACTGCTCAACGATCTCTGATGCAGCTCCTGTAAATGCGTTTATCGTACCGAGTCTTTTCTCGCGGATAACGACGCTTGGTTCCTTGATGTTAATCTGTGACATCCTTGTGTAATCTCCTTTTGCAAATCCACCATTTTGGTGGGTTTTGTTTTGCTTAGGAGATGATACCCCTGCGGTGTCGGAAGTGTTAATACAGAAGATTGATAGTCAGTTATAACCCCGGTTTATAACGCAAAAGACTTCATAAGCTCAATGTACTTTTCACCGAGTTCACTAAGTGTACTTCCTTCCCGCGTCACGTAAACAACAGATGTTTTCTCGCGGCTTTCATAAGGAACTGCCCTGTATCTCGAGCCGTTCAGTTCTTCGCAGATAATACCTGAACAGAGCGTGTATCCGTTAAGTCCGACCATCATGTTGAGCATAGTGCCTCTGTCACTTACTTTTATGCTGTCCTTCTTTTCGAACATGCTGACAGGTTCTTCTGCAAGATATATCGGCGCATCCTCACCCTGATAGAATGTCAGACACGGATAGGGCTCAAGATCTTTCTCTGTTACTTTTGCACGATTTGCAAGCGGATGCTTCGAATAAAGATACGCATAAACTTTGCAGTCGAACAGTTTATGGCACTCAAGGTTATTGTATTTCAGATATTTCTGCAGATAAGTATTGTTGTATTCGTCAAGATGGATAACACCTATCTCGGACCTGAATGTCCTGACATCCTTGATGACCTCCGATGTCTTTCCTTCATAGACAGAGAACTCATATTTATCCGTTCCGTAATCCGAGATCAGCTGAATATAAGACTTCACCGCAAACGTGTAATGCTGAGTTGATACACCGAATTTTATCTTTTGTTCCTTATCGATGTATCTTTCTTTTAAGAGATCGTACTGCGCAATTACCTGTCTTGCGTAAACAATAAAGTCCGCACCTTCGGCGGTAGTCGTAACGCCCCTGTTGGAACGCTCGAAAATCGCAAACCCGACTTCATCCTCAAGATCTTTTATCGCATCCGATATGGCAGGCTGCGACACGAAAAACTTCTGGGCAGTCTTGTTTATAGACTTCTCGTCAGCTGTTGAAATAGCATATATCAATTGTTGAAGCGTCATAGTTCCGGCCTCGCTTCTGATAAAATGCTAACATTGTATTATATTAACCTATTAAGTCAATAGGTTTCTGTTCAATCTGAATATTACTTCTCCAGCTCCGCTATGCAGTCAGCAATGACCCGGCCAAGTTTTCTCTGGTTCCCGGCATCAAGATGGCAGCCGTCGGCATCGCTCGCTTTTACATGTTCCGCAGCGTTGACATAAGCAGTGCCGTACATTGCGGAAAGCTGCTGATACCAGCCTGCCAGTTCGGATGAGACTTTGGTTGCATTCCCGTAGCCGAACGAGTCACCAAGCCATGAATCCTTAATGGCTTCAGAGATAACGGGCGGTGATACAAGAACGATTTGGAAACTGTTCTGACATCTGAACTCGTTATAGGATTTGACCTTCTCTAAAAGTATCTGCATCTCGCCTGCAATATCCATTGATGAATAAGCGAACTTGCGCTTGCAGTCGTTTGAGCCGAGCATGATTATCACATAATCGAGAGGCGTGTGACTCTCAAGGCATGGACCGATATATTTAAGGCCATTCTTCTCGCCTTCTGCCGGATCTTCGGTAGCAATGGTCCGGCCGTTCTGACCCTCTTCGATGATCTCATAGCCTTCGCCCAGGATCTTGCCCATCACACGCGGCCACCTGGAATCTTCATCAAGGCGGGTTCTTTTCTCAGGGTCAAAACCCCATGTGAGCGAATCACCGAAGCAAAGTATCTTTTTAGTCATAATTCACACCTCGTTTTTGAAGAATTATAACAGTAAACGCGCGAACAGAGCAGTGCGGATATTTCAAAAGAAAAAGACTGTCCGGTCTTGAAATCCATGGATTGTAACAATGTTACATACCAGCCTTCGCTCTCTACAGCGTGGTTTACAGCCTTTCAGCGATTGAGATCGGCTGTCTGGTCTGTGTATACAGAATTTTTATATTCGTACAATTATTGTTTTCATTTAGTTAATGATATCGAAGGAACTGAATTTTAAAATTATTTATGTAATTAATCAGAGAATTTTGTCATTCTCGAAAGAATCCTGTCACTTAATATTATTTGGAGGTAGTCCTCAATGGAAAACAAGAACCTGTATGATTACACTATCAAAGACATTCCCGAGCTGATGTTCGAAAATGTTGACGCGATCGTAATTGTCGATCCTGCAATCGATGCTTATAAGAGTATAGTCCGCCGCGGAATGTTCGAAACATTATTGAGTGAGTCCGGAATCTATCATGACCTTATCCTGGATCTGTGGTTCCACTTCAACGATTCCAATGAGAAGGTCTCAGGAGATTATCAGATCTTTGCCGACAACACCGGCGTATTCACTTCAAAGTACAGCCGCAGACTGAGAATCGTTCTAGAGAACGAGACAGAACCCCACATCGTTCAGCTGACAGTCTATCCTTTCGATGACAATAAGAAATATATATTCGTAATGGATGAGTTCAACGACAGCGAGTCTTTGCAGGAATCCCTCACCACAAAGAAGATCAACACCATCCAGAATTCCTATCTCTTCTCGATGTATATCGATCTGACACAGAATACCACGAGCAGCATCAACGTTACGGAGATCTCCGAAGATGTTGTTAACTACAATCTCTCATACACCGAGTGGAGAAATATGATCGTTAACATGTTCCTGCCTGAAGATCAGGAGCAGTTCCTCCGCCGTACGGATCCGGAGTACCTCAAGAAGAACTTCACTCCCGGCAGAACATCTTCTTACGATTGCATGATGCGTAACCTTGAAGGAAACTTCATCTGGGTCAAGCTCATCTTCAGCCGTGCGCAGACAGACAACGAAGAAGACTACAGATACGTCTTCATGGTCCAGGATATCAACGACAACTCAATGGAACTTCTCTCCACACTTCAAATGTATGAGGAAAGAGCTATCAAGGATCCGCTCACAGGCATTTACAATCACGGTGAAGTTGATACAAGACTTCATAATGCTCTCACTCTCCGCCAGAAGGACAACACTCCTGTATCCGTCATGATGATCGATCTCGACCACTTCAAGGAAGTAAACGATAACTATGGTCACGCAGTCGGTGATACAACACTGAAGCACCTGGCAAAGATCCTTCAGGAATTCTCCAAAGAAGAGAATACCGTTCCCGGACGCTGGGGCGGTGAGGAGTTCATCGTTATCTGCCGCGAAAAGGACAGCGCCGGCGCATTCGAACTTGCAGAGAAGCTCAGAAAGAAAGTCGAAGAGCATCTCTTCCCCGACGTACTGCATGTAACATGCTCGGTCGGTGTCACGGAGTTCAAGCCTGAAGACGACTTCACTTCAGCATTCAACAGACTCGACAAGGCAATGTACACTTCAAAGCAGAATGGAAGAAATCAGTCAACACTGCTGTAATATATAAGAAGAAGTTCATCAGATAACAGAAGCAGAAAAACAAATTAAGGACGTAACATGATCGATGGGTTCAGCGCACAACTTACCATACTGTTAGTTGAAGCATTTTTATGCCTTGCGCTGACACCTATCTACGCGATCAGCAAGGACCCTATCCGCATCCGCAAGTCAGTCGTACTCTCACTGAACCTGACATGCAGTGCGATGTTGTTCTGCGAATATCTCTTCTATGTCTATAACGGAAGCTCCGACTCGTTCGATGTCTTCATAATGCATCTTGTCAACGCGGGTGTTTACTACCTGATCGTTCTCATGATGCTCTTCTATGCAATGCTCGTTTTCCTGAGACTTTTCGGAAGATTTGATGTCAGGAAGGACATGCCTTGCAGGAAGAGACTGATCGCAGTGATCACAATACTCATCACCGGCGTTCTTTTGATCAGCTTTTCACAGTTCACCGGCATCTACTACACATTTGACAGCAACAATGTTTACCAGAGAGGTCCGCTCTTCTGGCTTGCAGCGATCATCCCGACGGCAGGTGCACTTATAGTCTCCTCCGTTCTTATCGAGCACCGCGAAAAGATCTCGCTCACACAGTGTCTCATCATGCTCTCTTACCTCGTCCTCCCTATAGCGGGCGAGGTCATCCAGTTCCTGTTCTTCGGTAACTCACTCATGAACATCAGTTTGGGACTTGCTGTCCTCCTGATGTCCTTCGAGAACGTTGTCGATAAAGAGAAAGCCATCATCAAGGCAACGAAGACGGAAGTCCGAACAGGACTTGCAAATGAGCACGGTGTTATCGAGTGGCTCAACAACATGAAGGGCAAGGAAGAACTCAAGAAGTATTCCGCAGTATTCTTCGACCTTCGCAAATTCTCCGATATCAACCGCATCTACGGTGTACCAAACGGCAACCGCATCCTTGCAAATTTCGGCGATTTAATGCTCAGTAAGATCGATTCTGACGAGATACTCGGAAGACAGTTCGGCAACCAGTTCGTTGCGATCGTCAAAGACCGCAATCTTGATGATCTCCTGAAAACATTGCGTGGTGTCGATATTTCTTTCAACGACATCGAGACAGGCGCCCTGAACAAGGTCACTCTGACTTCCAGAATCGGCGTTTACAAGATCGACAGGACAGACCTGGACGGCGAGGATCTCCTTGTTTTCGCGGTGCATGCATTAGTTATCGCAAAATCCAAAGATAACGATGAGATCGTATGGCTCACGCAGGAACTTCTGGATAATGCCGAGAAGCGCAAGCAGCTCGAAAGCGACATCAGGAATGCACTTAATTCCGGCGAATTCAGGCCTTACTATCAGCCTAAGGTAAGTCTCAAGACCGGCAAGCTCTGCGGCATCGAAGCTCTCTCCCGCTGGAATCACGACGGCAAGCTCGTAGCACCTATCGCATTTATACCTATAATGGAAGCCAACGACACGATACGTCTTCTTGACCTCCACATCCTTAAGTGCGTTTGCGAGGACATCGCGGAATGGCTTGCCCAGGGAATCGATACGCCCGTCATATCCGTAAACTTCTCAAGACGTAATCTTGCAGATCCTCAGCTGGCCAAAAAGATCGATGCAGTCGTAAAGAATGCAAAGATCCCTAAAGACAGGATCGAGATCGAGGTTACTGAGACAGTCGACGAGTTCTCTATCGATGTGCTCCACGACTTCGTAGATGAACTTCACACACTCGGTTACAAAGTCTCTATCGATGACTTCGGCAGCGCAAGTTCTTCCCTCACGCTTCTTCGTGAGATCTCTTTCGACACTCTCAAGATCGACAAGGGATTCGTTGATCACTCCAAGAAGAGAGACCTTGCGATCCTAACCTACATAATCAAGCTCGCTAAAGAGATCGACACCGACATAGTCGCAGAGGGCGTTGAGCAGAAAAAGCAGATCGACATCCTGAACCAGTTGGGCGTCGACGTCATTCAGGGATACTTTTTCGACAGGCCTCTGTCCCAAGAGGACATGACCGTAAGGCTCAAGTCACCTTTCTATAACAAATAAAAACTTAAGCAAACAAAGGCCTCCCGATCTTCTGACGGAGGCCTTGTTTATGCATGACTGATATTTTCATCAGATGATGAGATCTGCTAATGCAGACAGAAAAAGCGTCTATATACACTTTCGCTGTAAATATAATTTCTAATATAAATTTGATTAACTCGTATCATATTGACACATTGAAAGGATAACACTAATATATTCTAAAGAATTGTTGTTATTCTGCACACAATCTGTTTCGTAGGCCTAATAATAATTCACATATATGGAACAAGGGATCTCCACGATTGGAGAGTCTCCTAAATGAAAAAATAAGACTAACTATTAAAAGTCAATATGAAAAATGTAGCGTAAACGCTAGATGCATCGAACCTTGATAATTGCATAACGAAACAAGCACCACGAGGTGCTTTGGAAAACAAGTGGTATGAATTGCTGTG
>Ga0326512_10000359_pt1 | contig 39392 bp, 32 predicted proteins | sample 1_2617_0518_D_FD_203652 | JGI IMG/M metagenome (GOLD analysis project Ga0326512, IMG submission 203652) | Bovine rumen microbial communities from UC Davis, California, United States - 1_2617_0518 | ecosystem: Host-associated > Mammals > Digestive system > Stomach > Rumen | place: USA... | reverse complement strand
CTCTATTGTCGTAGAAATATTCAACTATCATTTTCATAGCATGAATAAGTGGAGCAGGCATATTGTTGTTATTGTCAGCAAGTACATCAGCTAATGATTTGTCGATTTGCTGTTCAACCAATTCTTCTGCGGTATCTCCAAGAGCTTCTAAGTATTCGTCATCGTCTGTAAAGTCGTCATCTATAACAAGCTGTTTTTTTATCATAGATAATGTTAGATATGTCATACTATGAAATTCATGTTTTTGTTTTGAAAAAAGGGTGGGCGAAATTACCCACCCCAAAAAAATATGAAAAAATTTATATTATTATGAAAGACTAAATTATGCGCTAGTAACACCATAAGCTAATCCTTCTGGACGTAAGATAACTTCATCAAAGTAAGCGTTGATTACAAGACGGATGCAACCATTAACAGCTTGTGTGTATTCGTCGATTGTGATATCGATGTCTCCCCAAGAACCTACTGCGATATTAGAGAAGTCACCATAGATGAAGTTCTTACCAGCTACATTAGATGTAACAACTGCAGGAACACCGTCAACTTCACCACCTTCAAGTACTAATTGTGTAGACTTTGTAGATTTAGCCATTGCACGAAGTTCTGCTTTAGCACTTGGAGAAAGTAAGTATTTCATTTCACCAGTGAAGTTAGCATTCTCAATTGTAGCTTCTAATGCACAAAGCTTAGCAAATGTATCACAAGTAGTTGGTGATACGTTGTAGAAAATACCTGCTGGCTTTTCGCTGTCACCTGCAACATTACCTAAGATTGTAGCTTCAAGTTTGTCATTCAATGCGTTGACAATGTCTCTACGAATTGCTGATTCTACTCCAATTGTGTCTTGATAGATAAGTTGCTTAGAGATGTCGATGTAAGCAGTCAAACGTTTTGGAGAAAGTTTCTTAGTTGTGAATGCGTTACCAGTTGCACTAGCAGCTGCAATCTCACCTGCCCAACCTACATTTGACTTACCCATGATAGGGATTTGAATATCACCTTGTGGAAGTCCTGGATAGAACTTAACACCTAATTTAGCTAAAACTGAATTTGCATAAAGTGGTTCTAAGATACCTTTGATTTCAGTCTCAATAACTTGGTCGTGTACACCTTCAACTGCACCTGCACCTTCACCATAACCTTGAACTGTTACAGTACGGTTTTCTGCATTAACCTTGATTTGCTTGATACCATTGTCAAGAGCATTACGTAACTCTTTAACTAAAGTGTTTTTCATAGATCTATTACTATTTATATTTTTTTCTTGTTTTCTTTCTTCGTTAGGAAGATTTTCTTCATATGTTTGAAGTTTTGCTTCAAGATTAGCAAGGTCTTGTTTTCTTGCTTCAATGTCTTGTTTCAATTCATCAAAATGCTTTGATTCTTCTTCTGTCATCTCACGTTTCTCTGTCTTACACAAATTAACAATTGAACGACATTCTTCTACCATTTGATGAATTGAGTCTTTTAATTGTAATGAATTAAGTGCCATAGACGTAATTCAGATATTTTTATATTTAATAATAAACTATTTTATAGTTGTTTAGTCATCTATTTTTGCTAATTCTTCAATTTCATTCATCTTAGCATCTAATGAATTGAATAGCTCTGTCTCTTTGTTTAGAGCTTCTTTTGCTTCATCTAAGCTTCTCTTGCTTACTTCTGTTTGTGAATAAGCTGGAAGCTGTGATAGGATAGATATCTCATCAAGCATCTTTATGTCATCAATATATCTATTCCATATACCATTCTCATCTGGCTTAGAATCATAATGGTCTTTGCCGCAAATAAATCCAAATGACATAGCATCATAGTCTCCACGTTCCATTCCCCTAAGTATCTCATTACCAAGTTCTGTGTCTGGTAATTGTGTCTCAAATTCAAGACCACGTTCAGTAATGAATAACTTCAAGCTACCTTGTCCATATTTAGAACGTGCTAATGTACCACGCATTGGCATATGGTCTACATAAAGTTTTACATCGTTCTGTTGTATCAATTCTTCTTGTAATGCTGATGGCATAATCATTTCTCTAATCTCTCCATACAACACTTCACTTTTTTGCTCAACAGGAATAGCTAAACCTTTGATTGTACGTGATTCTGCATCAGTCTCAAAGCTAGATATTGCTCTATATTCAAGTTTATTGTTCATCTTGTGTGTCTTCTGTATTTTTGTTGTTTATTTTATTATCATTGATATTAGTAAATGGAATTATCAAGTCATCGCCACCTTCCATTGGGTTAAGTCCTAATTGATGTCTAGCTTCATTTATTGTCATGATTCCTTTACCGACCAATGTAGATAAATAATTAGCTTGTGATTGTTTGTCTGATTTGACGATATAGTTCTCATCTAAGTCGATGAACAAATTCTTCTCACTTGGTTTGATTAGTTTTCTTGTAAACTCATTCTCAATCAATGTGATGTATGGGAAAAGTGTATGGGTTACAAATTCCAAAAGGGAAGCTTCAATTGTTGAGTAAGAAGAATGTGATAAGTCACCTAATAATACTGGTGAGATAGAGAAGAATCTAGCTATGTCATTCAAGTTGAATAGTCTTGTCTCTAATAGTTGTGATTCTTTAGAGTTTGCGGCTACAGGTGAGTATTGCATGCCATTTTCTAATATAGCCATACCTGTACCTTTATTTCCATGTGCTTGATTCCATGCATCTCTAATAGACTCTCTTTGTTCTCTTGTCAAACGTGTTGCATTTGTTGACAATATACCAGCAACATGGCAACCAGAGCTGAAATAGTCTTGTGCTGCTTTCTCTGTTGCTTTTGTTAAGTCTAAAGTATGTGATGCATAGTATAATATACCTATACCTTCAACACCATTCTTTGAGTTCTTGACTAAATGTATAATGTCAATTGGCTCAATTTGTCCTTTTCGTATAGATGTTATCTTATAGCTAAGTTGACGTGTGTTGGCATTATACATTATGTTATATGAGCCATAAGGGCAATAGATGATTGACTTTGGTGTACCATCAATCTCTCTATCAATATAAGCTATACCATTACCATATAATAGCATATCGGTGACAAGCATCTTGATGAGCATGAATTTAGTCATGAGACCATTGTTGAGAGCATCATAAATAGGATGTACTTTTATCAACCCAGTTTTGTCATCTTCTCTTGTCTTCACGTTTATAGGCAACTCTGCCACACTATTAGATATGATCTCTATAGCTGCAAACACTGCTGATAGGCTGATTGATGGAATCTGTGCACTGAGTGTCAAATTACTAAGTCCAAGTCCACCTACACCAGTATCTAAGTTTCTTTGTTCTGTCTTTTTTCTAGAAAAAAATCCCATTGTAAATCAATGTATATATATTTAATAATAAACACGAAGTGTTTAGATATGTGAATAATTATTCACATTAATAAACATGAAATGTTTAGATGTGCAATGATAATTGCACTAATAAATCTAGTTTGGCTAGATTGCTACTACCTCTGGCACATAATTAGGGCTATTCAAATATCCACCTAATGATTCAAGCATAGAGATTATAGCATCTATCTTCTTGTTCTTGTCTCCTTGTGATTTGATAGGCTTACAATTATCATTATAGTCATATTTCAATTCTACATTAGCAAAACACCATTTTATGCATGGGTTTGTGTCAATGATGCATTTTCCTGATAGGACAAGCATCTCCATGAACTTTGTAGGTTTGTTGAAGTTGCCTAATGACTGTGAATATGGCTCTAATGGAAGTCCTTGTTCTGTTGCATTGATGGCATATTGTGTAGCATTCCATGCATCATAATATACACCTTGAAGGCAAACATGTTTGCTAACCTCTAACTGGTGCCTTAATATCTCATCATAGTCTGTCACATTACCACTTGTTACAAGTATGTATTTCTGTCTTTTGAAGTTAGTATAAGTCTCACTGTTTGATGATTTCTCTACTGCTTCTTGTGGTATATATATGAATGTCTTGAATACAAACTTGTCTGGCCATTTTGCTCTATCTGGGTTTGGTGGGAACATCACTGAGAATGAAGTCATATCACTAACTGCTGACAAGTCTAATCCCATATAAGCAATCTCATCTCTAAAGTCTTCTAATTCAACAGGTTGTGATACTGCATCTATTTTCTCATAAGGGATCCATACATCAGAAGACTGGCACCACATATTAAGGTTCTTTGTCTTTATAGAAACCTCATTAGATGGTGTATGTATTGCTTGTTTTATCTGGTCACGCATGTAACGATAAGATACTGTTGTGCCTAATGATGGGTTGGCTTTTATCCATACTTTCTCATCTTTCCAGTCATCACCTTCGTCTAACTGGAAGATGAATGATGCCCATGTGTCATCATCATATTTTCCCTCTAATATTGCACAACAATATTCCCATTGGTTATATAATGGGTATACACTGCCAACATTGAAACCTGCTGTTGATATTGATACTGCTAATGGGTTCTTTCTTGCACCCTGTCCTGTCTTAAGTACATTCCATATCTCTGATGACTTTGCTTCATGTCCCTCATCTTGTATGAATACACTATCTGAACGTCCGTCAAGCCTTGAAGTCTCACTTGGCAACACATTAATTTGCCCGTCAACTTTTGGTATGCGGATATCGCCACGTAGTCGCTCAAATATCTTGTTCTCTGGATCAACTGACTTACAAAGCTCAGAAGTATATTTGAACAACATTCCTGCCTGCTTTGCTGAGTTTGCAATGAAGGCAATTTCAGGTGAATGCTCTTTGTCACAAATGGCGGCAATGATTGCTATGACTGCACCAAATACTGATTTTCCTGATTTACGTGCTGTGAGAAGAAGTACATTGTTTATGACACGAATATCAGGCTCATCAACATAATAGAAACCGTAAATATATGATAATATCCATGCTTGATAAGGAAGTGGGTCAAAAAGCATGCCTTCTCTAAGCCTCAACTTATGTGCAAAGTTCAGCTTCTTGTCCACATCTTCATAATTGAAATACACATCATCGCGTTTGAACCAATCAATATATCTTTGACATGCTAGCTTGATGTATTTTCCTGCTACTATATTACCTGAAATGACATCTAACGGATATTGTATATATTTCTTTGATTCATCGATTCTAGTCATTGATAAGGCTGTCTATATTTACTGTTTCAGCATCGAAGTTCTTCAATTTAGTCTTTGATAATGGAGTAAGGCCAAATGTTGACAAATATTTCATGATTTGTGATTGTGCAGAATTGAAGACTTGTATGTTTGGGTTCTTTGCACTTGTGTACTTATTCTTTATGATTAGTCCACGCTTATGTATGTCTTTCTCTGCTTCTAACAACATATCAAAATTCATGGCTATAAGGTCTATTGTTATTCTCCATGATGAAGGTATATGCTTATAGTCCTGCTCTATGCAGTCTATCACATTCTGCATGTACTCTTGTGTGCGCTTGTCATAATTGCTATAGATTTCTTTTGCTTTCATATTAAGTATTTTGTATATTTATATTTAATAATAAAAAAGTGGAGAAAAACTCTCCACTCTTTTTTATATATTTACGACTGTCCAGCCTTCTGGTATGCCTGATTCTCCAACAGGATATTCAACACTTGATTTCTTTGTAAATGTACCTGATGATGGAACACCATTTAACCAATTAGTTAAACAATCACTTGCACTAATATCTGTTGCTAATATTCTAACTGATGATAATGATGTACAATCTTTGAACATACGCCAATAACAAGATGCTTTTAAATGTGTTGCAGGAAGTTCTGGTGCTGTAGTTAACGAAGTACAACCTTCAAACATACTACAATAACATCTGTCACCATTATATAGTATTGTTGCTGGAAGTTCTGGTGCATTGACTAATGATGTACAACCATAGAACATACGTTCATAACACCAATGACCTAGTATTGTTGCAGGAAGTTCTGGTGCATTGACTAATGATGTACAACATTCAAACATACCATAATAACAACCCATAATATTTGTTGCTCTATTTTGTCCAACATCTTGTGCAGGAAGTTCTGGTGCATTGACTAATGATTTACAATCTTTGAACATTTCCCTATAACAATAATCACCTAGCATTGTTGCTGGAAGTTCTGGTGCATTGACTAATGATGTACAACCTTCAAACATACCATAATAACAATATCCAATTGCATCTGTTGCAGGTAATGCTGGTGCTGTAGTTAATGAAGTACAACCAGCGAACATACCACTATAACAATAAGTTGATAATTGTGTTGCAGGTAATGCTGGTGGTGTAGTCAATGATGTACAACCCCAGAACATACTAGCATAACATCCATCACTTCCACTATAATACAATGATTTTGCTGGTAATATTAAATTTCCTGCATTAATAAGATTAGTTGCTCGAGCAAATAAACTGTTGAAATTCTGATTATTAGCCGACGTCCAATCCCAATTATTAGTTTTAAAAGGATATTCTATACTACTAATATTATCAAAATTATCTCTATATAATAAGCTCATAATATTACCGCTTACATTAATAGCCTTTGTCGAAGTAAAACGTGAACGTAAACCATAGAAATTATCAGATTTTATATAAACTTTGTCACCTTCATTTAATGTACACATATTTGCTCCTTGATTTGTACTCTTTATATTAGTCCAATTTACTCCATCAATTGAATATTCAATTGTTTTACCATCATAATCATATTCGTTATTTACTGCTATACGCCATCCTATATCATTATTGTCTTCTAATGACTCAATTGTTAAATATTGGCCTTCATAACCAACATTTGTATATTCGCAATAAAGACGTATAGAATAATAATGTTGTGATTCAACTGTCTCTAAATATATGACAAAATCACCTGTTGCATCATAATTGAAATAACCATTTGAATCAACTACAAGTTGTGTGTCACCAATATACCAAGCATATTCAACTCCTGAATTGTTTGTAACTGTTGGTACTTTAAACCTATTATTTTCATTAAGGTTTATAATTCTTACACGTTTAGTTGAAATATTTATATCAGGGTTCTCGATATTAGTATATTCGCAATAAAGTTGTATAGAATTATATTGTTGTGTTTCAACAGTTTTCAATGTTACAACAAAATCACCTGTTGCATCATAATTGAAATAACCATTTGCATCAACTGCAAGTTGTGTGTCACCAATATACCAAGCATATTCAACTCCTGAATTGTTTGTAACTGTTGGTACCTTGAAACTTGTTTGCTCTGATATATTTTCAAACTTAAAATTATTGCTTGAAATACTAATGTCAGGGTCCTCAATATTTGTATAGTTACAATAAAGCTGTATAGAATTATATTGTTGTGTTCCAACAGTTTTCAATGTTACAACAAAATCACCTGTTGCATCATAATTGAAATAACCATTTTCATCAACCACAAGTTGTGTATTACCAATGTACCAATTATATTCAACTCCTGAATTGTTTGTAACTGTTGGTACCTTGAAACTTGTTTGCTCTGATATATTTTCAACCTTAATATTACTACTTGAAATACTAATGTCAGGGGCAACCATTTGAATATCTTCTTCTATTGTCAAAGTATAATAAGCTTCTTTTGACTTATAGTAGTTATCACTCTCGAATAAGGCTTTTACTCTTAAGTTACCTGTTCCATCATAGACTATATAGAAGTCATCTCCTGAAGCCTCTATTGTAGCTCCAACTGCACTATATACTATATTGTCCCTAATATTTGAAACCTCTGGATTAAGTGTAACCTGTTGTAACAAATATCTTCCTTCGCTTGTTTGTGTAACTGTAATAGTAGGCTGCTCAAATGTCATTGTGAAGTCTTCACCAATGCTTACTATATGCATCGTATATGAAGCAGTTGAACCATTATAATATTGGTTTGACTGTCCTACTACAGTGATTGTGATGTCTCCAACAGTGTCATAATAGATATAATAACCATCATCCTCTTCTCTTAAGTTACCTGCAGTTATAGTATAGTCAACATTCAATCCCCAAGGGTTATATAAGTCTTGTATCTTATATCTCTTTGTCTTGTTTGTCTCCCATATATAGTCCATTGTAACCTCTGGATTAGCGAAGCTGATTTGTGTGTCTTCGACTACAACTGGCTTAGCCTCAACATTCAATGTATATGATATAGTTTGTTGGTAATAAGTACTATCTTGCACACTCTTTATAGAGATTGTAATGCTTGCCTCATCATTACCATCATAGACTACGTAATAGTCATCATCTACCTTCTCTATATATCCAAGTGAAGTTGTTGGTGCATCGAATGTTACTCCTGCTGCTCCATTTGGTGTCTGGATAAGGTATTTATGTGTGTCACTATGAGCCATTGTCACTGTTGATTCTGTGAAGCTAATTTCTGGATCGATTAAGTCTACTGGTCTTGTCCAAGAAACAGTAAAGTCTGCAATATGGTATTTTTGATAGAAATGGTCATTTCCTTTGAATGTTGTTGAGATATATGAAGATCCAGTCTTGTTTGGTATAAATTTTCCCATCAAAACTCTATATTCTCCCTCATCAACTGAATATAAGCCGGTAAAAGAAGATGTTGCATAACCATCCCAACTACAACGCCATTCGTTTTCATTGAACTCTAAGCCAATAGCAATCGGCCATCTCAATATCTCAAAGCTATATTCTTCTCCAAATACAACTTGCATTCCTAATATATCATCGCCTTCTATATAAGTGAGATATTGCTTGTCATATGCATCATTGATTTTATATTCACATGTTGTTGTTATTGCTTTATATGTATCATCACCATCAAATGTAACTGTGATTGTCACTGTACCAACTCCATCATAGATTAAATAACCATTCTCAATAGTACCTGCAGAAGTTGACCATGTTACTGGTAGGTCATATGGATTTTCTAATGTAGGTAATTCATATTGGTATTGGTCATTCTTGTTTGATGACTTTGATGAATATTTGAATTTTATACCTGAACCTGACTTCCATGATTTGCGAACATATAAGTGATAACCAATACTATAGGGTTTATATATATCACTCTCCTTTGTATAGACAGTAAGATGAACACTTCTATGTGCACCATCACTTATATCACCAATAGGATAATAAACATATGTATCATCTATTATAGTAGGTATTATTCCATATTCACCTTCAGCCTCCCATCTGTCTATCTCACAATCATCAGGCTTTTTCAATGTTTGTAACAAATATTGGTCGTTTGCTGTTTGTAACACATCGACATAATAATCATCAAAATCTAATTTTGGGATTAATCTTGTGTCTTCTGGTTCTTTAACTTTACTTACATATATATCATAAGATATATAACATGGATAGAAAATATTATTGCCACTAAACTTAATTTGTCCATCAAGATACGTATTAAGTTTAGTAGTTGAGAAAGTACCACATAGAACTGTATAACCATTCACTTCTTTTGTATAAAGATTCTTAATAGTCTCAAAACCATAAGGTGAAACTGTCCACTCATCTGCATTAAATACAAAGTCTGGGTCAATAGGCCATCTTCCAAACTCTAACTCATGTTCTTCATTCACTTCCGATGTAAATTCTGCTTCATACCAGATTCTAGTATTATTGTTTTCAAATAAATAGCGCATATATGGGTATTTTACTACTAGACTTAATCTCCAAACACCGCTAGTATGTTCAAAATCCTCTTTTGACCATATTTCGAAATTAATAACTCTTGCACTAATATCAGGATTATATGGATTTTCTACTTCTGTATCTAAAATAAAGTATCTATTCTCTGAAACTTTATAGCTTCCTGAAGTAATTACTATCCTATCGACATTGTCCCATGTCCAACCACCTATTAATTCCAACATATTCCATAAGTCATAGACTCCTGTATCATTAGGGTCGACATATCCTGTTTTTGAATCCTCATTTGATGGGTCAAATAAATATTCATCTTTCCATTTCATACTCCAGTCCCAACCAGGACCCCATTGTGTAACTGCAAGAGTATATAAATTATATATTGCTGTTGTTTCTTTAACTGAATCTGTCTCTGCAACTGTTGCATATATTTTTGTCCATGAATTGCCTCGACGATTAATAATGATATATTTAGGGTCATTAGGGTCATCAAAATGTCCATCACCCTCACAAGTCCATGTTATAGGATAGTTGTCAGGATTGTTAAGTGTTTGGATTCTATATCTTTGATCCTCAACTTCTTTAAGATTTACTGGATCCTCATTAAAAGATATATTCGCACGTTGTTTGTCTTTAACATATTGAGTATAAGTTAAAGTCTCCTTCTTATATGTTTCTGTCTCATCCAAATCATAACTTACTGTAAAATGAAGAACTCCATCACGGTCAAACGCGTTCATCATTGCTGGTTCATTAGTAAGTGTAACTATATATTTACCTAAATCTTCATCATACGCAAAATTTGATGCCCATGAACATTTGAATCGTCCTGTAAGTTCTGAAATTGGCACTAAGTTACCATTCGCATCAACTATGTCTCTAACAACATATCTGTTGTTTTGATGCATAGGAATTGGTGTGTCATCATCTGCTGATGTTGCAAAATGCCATCCTCTTGAAGGTTTCTCACGCTTCTGTATTATCATGTCGTACCTTATTGTTTGTGAATAGTAATCATCTGTCTCTATATTTTTTGCAAATATAGTTAAAGAAAGTGTGCCCTCAAGATATAATATATTACCTGTAACTTCTCCATGAAGTGAAGTCCAATATACTATATCTAAATTATGTGGGTTCTCTGGCGCTTGCAATACATATTTATAGTCTTCTGTTTGTTCTACTATCACTTTATATGATGAGAATGAGATCTCAGGAGATTTTTGTTGGTTATCAAAATGTATAGTAAGAAATGTTCTTTTTGTCTCATTAAATTTCTCATTACCATCAAACCTGAATTCTAAATAAAAACTACCAAATTTGAAAAATGTGATTCTGGCTGATATAACAGATTCATTTCCATCTTCTGAATAGATTAAATCATTAACTTCATGGTCAGAACTAAATGGTGTTATATACCACTCATCGCGTGAGAATGTAAAGTTAGGATCCTTAGGGAAACGAAGTATCTCTATTAATACTGGTGTATTAAGTTTTCCCTTTGCATATAGATCTAGTCTTAGACCATATGGTCCATCTGGGCTAACATCTCCACTATAGTCAATGTCTAATTCTGTTGTATCTGAAATTACCAACTTATATGTTGCTATCTCAGACATATATGTGTCATCTTCTATACTTTGTGCATATATATTGATGGTACCTTTCTTATCAGACTCATTGCTCATGTCTAGTTTCTTTGCATTTGTCTCATTGTCAAGATTACCCCTGTCAGTATAGAACCTCACTGCTACATTATGTGGGTTATATAACTCATATATGTCATAAATGTTTGATTGTGATTGGTTTTCATTATCATAAGTTGCTTTGCCATAGTACGGGTCTTTGAAATATATACCAGGAGAAAGCTTGTTACCCTCTTTAATAGTCAACACATAGCTTGCACTAACAGACTCATAATTGAAAGTCTTCTCTGTTGTTGCTGTGATAACTACCATACCAGCTCCTGTATGTGTCAATACTCTATCTTGCAAAGTACCTGAACTAACTGTATATGTTATTGGAACATCAACACTACAGTTTGCTAGTTGTATTAAATATGTGTTGTCTGGTGTCTTACTAACTGTCTCGTTATCGTTAAGGAACCAAATTGTTGGTATTGTTTTGTCTCTAGCTGTTATGACAAGTGTATATGATGTTGAAGTACTGTAGAAAGTGTCATTTTCCTCTGTACGCGCAGTTATTACGAACCTACCAACACGATCTGTACGGAAAATACCATCTGTTATTTGCTTGTCATTACAATAATATCTGACATTGACTGAGTTGGGATTGTTTACCTGTTGTATGTAGTATTCATGTTTGTCATTCTCTTCAACTGTTACTATGCTATTTGTGAAAGAGATGTTTGGCAATGGCTTTCCGTCTGCATTCTCTTGGTCATAGACATGCAACACATATGACACGGTTTGTGATATATATTTGTCATTACCATAGAAAGAATAATATACTATGACATTTCCTGTACCATTGAAAGTGATGGTTGAACCATTTGCTGTGATGTTGGCATTGTTTGAAGTTGACCATACACCAGAGACTCCAAATGGGTTGTTGACCTGCTGGCCTGAATAAGTGCCATTTGCATTTGTTGTCACATTTATTGTGTTTGAAGAGAAAGAAAGGTTTGGACTTTGCTTGCCAAATAGAGTGCCTTGGTTGTCATTTGCTTCATTCTCTGCATTCTCATAATAGCTCAATATATATGATGTGATGCTTGGACGATATGTGTTGTTACCAACAAATGTGGCTGTAACCTTATACCTTCCTTCTCTTGAAACATATACCTTGTTGTTGTCTACATCAATATAACAATTGCTTTTTCCCTCTATCTTGTACTCTAATGGTAATGAATAAGGGTTGGTTGGTTGTGTAAGGTCAAACTTGTAGACACCATCTCTTTTCTCAAGATTGTAATATTTTTTTATTAATACACCATCTTGTAAAACAAATGTACCATCATTATGGTATTCAATTTGTGGGTTTAATTTTGATGTTATATTGAGTGTCATTGTAATAACTTTTGAATTAAACACTTCTGTAGAGTTTGATGTCAAAGTTATTGTATATGTACCTGAATCATACCAGCCAATATTACCATCTGTCTCTATATAAATACCTTCTGAAAGGCTAATGCTATATCCAACTCCATCATTGTTGACTAGATATCCTGTGAAGTCAAATGTGTAGTTTCCTGTCTCTAGCTCATTGTAGTAAACCGTATTTGATGAGAAATAGAAATCTGGGTCTCTCTTCACTATTGTAGGCTTTTGGCCATCCTCGTTGTCATCTGTGACTGGACGACCACTTTGTGAACTAGAGCTAACTGCATTGACCGTCAAGATATATTGTGCTTGGACTGGATTCAAACTATCATCACCATCAAATGTTGCGACTATCCTATATCGGCCTGGTGACAATGCTAATGTTGAAATATCACTTAGTTTCATCTTTTGACTAATCTATTTTTGTTATTGTGAACCTAACTGGTAGGTTGTTTGGGTTTAAAAGCATTCCTAGATCTGGATCATCACCCTCATTACATACTCCACCTGCTGCTGAGAAAGAAAGCTGTGGTGTTGTCCTGTTGATGAAGTCTATTGGTGTCTCTGCATCTGGATCATCAACATTCCCATATTCAAGCGGTGAACAACCTGTTAGTGTGTACTTATACATTGCATTGTCACCTGTATCTGCTTGAAGAGACAAATCTGTGATGTAACAATAGCCAATGTAGCCTACTTGTGGTGGTGTTGGCTGCCCTTCTGCGACTATACCATAGCAAACCTTTAGCTTCTCTTGACTAACCATCTTGTCAAAAAGGTCTGTGTCTGCATCGACAATAAGGCTCTCACCACTAATTGACCATCCAACATTGCCTATACGTAATCCATAGAAGACACTTGAGCTATCTTTGGACATTGTCTGCGAAGTTGTGATGTCAGTGTTCAATGTGAAGACTGTTGAGTGAGCTATCCTGTAATAATGTGCACCTTCCTTGATGAACAAGTTGATGCAATTTCCTTTTATTGGGTTACTCATATATCATTGTGTATATTTTTCTGTATATGTTTGTTCTTTTGTAACTGTTTAATTATCAATAAGTTAGATATAATAATTTTATTTATAAAATTAATAAATACTGCTGGAGTGAGAGAGACGGTGGGTGCGCTATTCCATTCAACTTTCTCTAAACTTCGGATAGGCGGGGTATGTTGACAATCAAACAGTTAGAGAGTTTTGTTAAATCTTTTGTAAATTAATTTCGAATGAAAATAATTTTCTCTCTCATTCTCTTTTTCATTCTAAGATGATTAAATTATGTGAGATATATAATTACTATATTCACATGTTAAATCCTCACCTGCGTCCTCTATTCATTATCTTATGCCTTTCGTGATGATGTTTGATACAAAGGCTAACAAGATTATCAGGATCTAATAATAAGTTCCATTTCTCATCCTCATCCTTGCCTGTTGACCACGCACGCAAATGGTGTACCTCTTCTGCAGGTGTACTCTTACCTTCCAATGCACAATCATAGCATAATGGATGTTCTCTAATGAACTGGTTGCGTAAAGCCTTCCAATACTTAGAATTGTAATACTTTGCACCATTTTCATCCTTCTTATATGGAATTGGCTTTGTTTTATTAGATTTTCGGTTTATATACGGCATGTTCCATCATACTATTATTTTGTAGCAACTTAGCTATCAATAGCCATGTATTGCAGTATATCTTATCTTTTATTGCTAACTCCTCTAGCTTCATCTCCGTAGTATTTGAAATACCATTCATCTAATACTTTGTCTATATATTTGTTCATAGCATTCTTCAACTCCTTTAGCTCATTTGGCTTGATTGCATATATTATCTTCTCTTGTGTCCATTCAAGGTTGTCTATCACATTATTGTACTTCATGCCATCCTTATACTTGATATTCAAAGATTCCATACCTTCTACTGGCTTGAATGTCTCCAACATAAGTCTATTAATACTATATGTACGTATTTTCCCCTTATTAGACAAACATACAATAGTGTTTCCACTTCCTTGTACCTGTTGCGACAATATCCTAAGTGTCTTCCTGTTTCTTACTCTACCTAATGTAGATACATCATACAATGGGAATTTTTCGATTTTCTTCCATTCTTCTATCATAATTTTTGTGATTTATATATTTTTCTATATAAAAATAAACTTTTTATTTTAATATAGATATATATATAGTTCACTTATTATGATTCTATTATTGCAAACATAGAATATGTCAAGATTCTATTATTTCCCATCTTTCATTGACTTTCTGGTTGTCAGGATGTTTGACCATCCATCGTATGAAGTCGTTAGCCATGTCTTTGTCTCCAGCACATATGTTGACTAACTCATCATAGTCTATGGTCTTTATATGGTGTCCTGTCTCTAAATTAGTTACTTTTATTAGCATTTACCTCATATTGTGTTATTTGATTAAAAATATAATTTTATTGGAAATAATTGATACATTTCTTTTAATACATATTTCATACAATACATTTTTTTCGGTTTACATAAAAAAACATAAAATTTGGTAACTTACCTATATATAAGCAAATTACCAAAAAATCATTTTTTTTATGTAAACCGATTTTATGTATGTTTTAATCGTTTATGTATTGCTTGTCTTGATATTCCTAATTTTTTTGCTGCATCATTGATAGATGAGTATGTATTACCATCAATTGTAACAGATTTAGTATTTTTACCACCTTTTTTACCTCTTGTATGTTTGTTAACTAAATATTGATATATCATCATTGTTATCTCATCACATGGTACATCAAATGTATTACAACATTCTTCTAATTCCTTTTTGTCTTCTTCTGTCATAAACATATTATATATTTTTCTTAGTTTTTTGATTTTAACGTATACTTCATCTGCTAATGTATGCCAGTCATATTCCGTCATAGTATTGTTATATATTGTTCTAGTATATGCAGCAGCTAGCTTATATTCATCCCAACTATCATATTTCATCGCTATAACAAATGCATTATTATAGAAGTTATACCAATTGTCTTTCAACCAATAATAAGTAGATAGATTCTCTAAATCAGTTTTTGTTATATTATCTTTTTTCTTTATGATATTCTTTATAGCTAAATTGAATTCATTCTCAATATCTAATTTGTTATTCTTAAAATGATTAAATATTTTTACTAATATCTCAATCAGATTCCCAGTAGTCACCTTTCTTAGTTTGTCATTAGGTTTTATGTATATATGTTCATTATCATCAATTTCTATTTGTGAAAAGTCAAAATTCACAATATTACCAGCAAATTGGTTAGAACGCATCTTTGTACTTTTATTAGTCTTAGTATCTTTATATAAGTAATTATATTTAACATTAAAATTGTTCTCTATCAACCTATTGTTTATTATTTGTATTTGTCTTTCAAACTTCTCTACATTCTTTATTGTCTTATATATATTATAATTACTTTCATTCAATACTATTTTGTCGTCCATTATGTCTAGACAATCAACAACAAATCCATATCTTAACAATATTATACTTTTTGTCTTCTGGTCAAATATATCATATGGTTTTATAGTTGAATTCAATACTTTAACACGTCTATTAGCATCATCAATATCTATATATGTATCTATTTTCTCAATATCATTGTTTATAGATGATTTCTTGAACGGTATAATAACTTTATCAATTACATTCTTATTACGTACTCTATTAGCATACTGTATAATACCTAATCCGTTATTGTTAAGTATGTATAGTCTTACTTTCTTGTCTAAGTCAATATACAAATTTATTCCTGCCTGACCATATACTGAGAATATTGTAACATTGTTCTTGATATTGTTGTTATCTAATATGAACTCAACATTCTCTTTATAGTTAGAATTGAATATGTCACAATCAATGCCTTCTAATGCCATATTCTCAATATCTTTATAGTTTGCTTGGTCTTTGAATATGATAGCTACATTATTTTCATCATTTACCCATTCTTTTATGTCTTTATATATCCAACCAATATATGACTCATTATAGAACAGTAATTCAGCATTTGTCTTTGGTTGCTCTTTATTTATTTGTATCTTATGACAATCAAATTCAAATAATTCATAAGATGGTGTTCCTGTCATTATGATCTTTATTCCATTACATTTAGGAAAATCTGTTTTCAATTGCTTTATGCTTTTTATTCTATATTCATACATATATAAAGTATGTATCTCATCAATAATGAAATAGTCAAATGGATATTTGTACATCTCATATAAAGAAAATGATTCCCATGTTGTGCATATGTTCCAATGACTATTTAACGCTTCATAAATACTTCCATTAAATATATGTTTAGTTATGTCTTTGTTTGTGTTGTCAATTACTAACCAACCATTTTCTTCACTAAATGCATCTTTGTTGATAGAAGTCAATGGTGATATCACACATACTCTATTATTCTTTCCCAATTTCTTAGCCCATGTTGTTTTACCAAATCCACATCCAGCAAAAATATGATTTATTTTATTAATATCAAATTTAATATCTATATCACCAAGATATTGGTTGCTTTCAATATTATAGATTTCGTCTGCTTTATAGAATGAATATGGTTCTGGTATGAATTTCTCAATTACTTCATATCCTATTTCTTTTAATATATATGGTCGAACAAAATTATGTTTATATTTCTCATATTGATCGAACCATCTATCTTTCTGAGCTTCATTAATGTACCATTTCGTAGTATGTCCATTACCTTCCGCAAATTGTTCATTAACTATTTCAGAATAAGTATCATCAACTAATTGTTTGTCTTTAATTACCGCAATAAGACTCATATATATTGACATACGTGTCCTATGTTCATAATATTTCTTATTGTTTATATGTGTCCTATCACCTTCAATATTGAAATTGTTTGTACCATCATCATTGATGTATTTTGGACTATTGACAATTCTTCTATTCACTTCTATAGAGTCAATATCTATATTACCAAACCATGGATTGTTATCTATATTACCAAACAATAATTCATGATTTGTCAAATACATACCTTGTACTGGCGACTTAGTACAATTATCTAATACTTTCTTGTATCTTATTATTTTTTCTGCTCCAAGTGATATGAATGCTTCTTCGACTATCTTTGTTGACCAATATTGGCATTTGTCATAGTTCTCTGCATTCTTCTCTGTGTTGAAGTAGAATATGATATGATATCCAGTGCCTGAATTAGATTTTTGTATACAATAGAAATTAGTGTAATAATTATAGTACAAATAATCATATATACCTTTTAATAGGTTGTCTGTATTGAACCTTTTCACTTCTTCATAGTAATGCTTAGTATCAAGGTCTATGTATATACAACCATTCCAACTATTCCATTCTATATTATCATTTGTTACTCTATAACCACAATTAAATACCTGTAGCCAAGGTAAGTCTTCTTTCTTTGTATTTATTACATCAATTGAACTTAATGGTACTACATTCATTTTTTGTCCACCTTTATCATATGTAGTACCACTATTAAATAAGATTTGATTCATTAATCTATTTTATAGTATGTTTTTCCTTTAATCACTTTTCCTTCAAATATCCAGCCTAGCCTATAGTATAGCCAGTCTCTTTCATTAAATTCTTCTTTAGTTTTCCACATATTTTCTTTCTGGGTCAATATACTTACAAATTATGTCATCACTTTCAATTTGTTCAACTGTCCAGCCTTTACATGGTTTATCAACTACTATACAATGGTCTAAGTAAGTTTGTGATGTGTTGATGTACTTAGTTAATTTTGATTTGTTTGTAAAATACCAAACTCCATAGTCATCGTGTTCTGCTTTGAATAATTTCATAGTTTATACATTATATATATTTTTATTAATAATAATACTAAAATAGATATCGGAACAAAAATAATTCAATAAAAATTATTTTTATTTTTAACTAAAATTAATAATTTAAAATTGATTTTCTTAACACAACAATACTATATTATAATTGTATTCATTAAATTATAATACATTTATCAATGCACTGGTTCGTGAGAATAGGTGCATTTTTTATGCACCAGCTCTTTAGAATAGGTGCATTTTTTTATGTGAATTTTCTCTTGAAGCTGTTATATGTTAAACTTTTCACCTCATTATTCACCTTATTATATATATTGATCTCCAGAATTGCTCTTTCAGTTCTCTTTAGCATTACTTTGTCAATGACTGCATGTACAATGTCATATCGTTGTTCTTTATTTAGTTCCTCATAGTTGATCTTCACGTCTCTTGTACTATATATTCTATTTCCCTCAGTTTCTATGTTCATGTTGTCATCCATTATCTCCCTTGCCCTTTCTCTTATGTCCTTTATCTCATTATTGATCTGTTCTTCTAGTTCATCTGCCTTCTTCTCAGATAGCTTTCCCATTATAAGTCTTTCTTCAATCTTATCTTTCTTTTCTTCTAATTCCTTTTCTTTCTCATACAGTGTCTTCATCTTTCTTTCATTCATCTGTCTTCTTCTAATCAGTCCGTTTAGTAGCTGCTCAACATCCATCTTATTGTATTCCTTATGCAGCTCAACAGAATATTCCCAGATGATGGGGTCCATTATATGCATGCTTACAGACACACCCTTGCATCTTTTAGAATAGTACATATTGGCAGCTGTGTTTGAGCTTAGAAGTAGTCCACTGTCACTGTCTCTTAGTATTCCCTTACATAATGACATGTTGCTTGTACGACTGACCTTAAGCTCATTGTGTTTTCTCATCTCAACACTTTTGTCATATAGGCTTTCATATATGATAGCAGGCATTCCTTTCTTTCTTCCACAATAGCAGTCTCTATGCAATATGTTGTATACTTCTTGTACGGCAGTAAGATATTTGACTCCTTTGAAATGTCCTTCTTCTTGCAGGTCTCTTGTCAACATTCTCATTGATTTACCGTTAACATAGTCGGTGAATATCCTTTTGACTATCGTTGCCTGTGCTTCATCTATTATGTATTTGTGACCATTCTCTGTCTTTATAGTCTTGTAGCCATACATCACCTGTCCGCCTGCGTGCATTCCTAATTCTTTCTTCTTTTGCACACCACGTCTCATTCTAGCTTTTCTGATATATCCTTCATTCTCCGCCATTGAAGCGAATATGCCAAAGAAGATATTAGATGTCTCTGATAGTGTACCATCATCTTTCAGCATCTTGAAATATGGATTCAATATGACTAGTTGTATATGATGGTTTATGAGGAAGTCACGAATTGAATAGACTATTTTTGCTTGTCTAGAGATTCGTGAAATCTCATAAGAATAGACTGCCTTTATTGAGCTGTCTTTCTCAATAGCTTCTTTCAGCCTGTTTAGTCCATTGCGTTCTTCTTCACTTAGCTTGACTGCTGACTCTTTGTCTTCAATCAATATTAGCTCATCATAACCATCACGCTTTGCAGCATCAACTACTTTTTCTCTTTGTTGTACAAGGTCCTGTGCCTCTGTACTAACTCTAATCAATAGAATTGCTTTCATACACAAAATATTTTGACGTTACAAATTTATATATTATTTGTTTATCAAGAATAAAAACGGTTAGACTTTTATACTTTTTTATATTTTCATCAAAGTCGTTATAAATAAGTATATAAAGTATATATCTCAAAAAGAGGCACACCAGATGATTTGTATTGCCTTTATAATAAAATATATAGGTTATAATATACAAATCATCTGGTGTGCCTCCTGTGTATTCTAGTATAAATCCTATAAGAAGTCTTTAGGGTTCAACTCACTTATCTCTTCTATTATGTTTCCATCTTCATCATACCATAAGACTAGCCAAGCATATTCATTGTCTATATGGTCTTGAAGTGTGTAGCTTCCTTCTAGTTCTCCGTCCATCACTTCACATATGAGAGTCTCCATGAATGTCTCAAACCATGAATCTTCTTCCCATTCACTGTCATCAATCTCATTCAAGTCTAATACACAGTCTTTTGACCAGTCTATGACGTTGTCTTCTTCTATCCAATATTCAACGTCATTTAGCTCTTCATCTTCATCAACACCACTGGCTTCTCTATTTACATAGATGCCAATCTTTGTACCATTAAGTTTGTCTATAAATTCTCTTCTCATAACAATAAGTTTTTTCATTATAACGTATCAATATCTTATTTATTGTGTGTCCTATTATAATTTTCAATGAATTTTATATAGTCAGGAGCAAAAATATCAATCCCCTGAATGATTATATGTGCTGCAGCATGTAGGATTGGCAGGTTCTCATATTTGAAGTTTGTCTTCGCTGTTACAATTGATTCAAACCATCGTCTGTCTTGGTAGAACAAGTCATTTACGCACTCTAAGAATATTGGTGCATATTTAATCATGTCAAGATGCAAATGGTTATAGCATGTATTTCCATAGTCATTCAATACACGTTGGATTGTATTCATCTTGAAATTTTCATCATCTGCTCTTTTGTCCCACTCTTCTGGTGACTTGATTCCTTCTTTGTCAATGTAGTTTTGTACAAATGCCGCCATGTCAACCAACAGGTGTGCTCTGTTCTTATCAACAAGGAACGTTGGAAAACTAACAGTGATCACTTTCTCTTTCTTACTCATAATAATTTCCCTAATTTGTGTCGGGCGCAACTTCTAATTAAACTTTGTATAATGAAAATAGTGCGAGTGGTAAGAAAATCCAATATTGGTGTGCTAAAAGATGTTAAAAAAAGGATGAAGTTTATTCTTCATCCTTTATTATATTATCAACTTTTTGCATTTTCTTGTCTATTTTGTCGTTTAGTCGTGTTTCAGCTTCTAATACTTTATTTTTTATGAATAAGTTAATACCAAACACACTCGCACAGAAAATCAATGTCTGGCCGAAATACATCAATACAGAGTCATGTATAGTTTGTTGGTGTAAGAAGAATGATAAAAAACAAAGCACTATACCTGATAATAATGTGAATATAGCTGTTCCATATTGAGCTTTCTCTTTAGCTGAAAATTTATCCATCTCATTAAAAGTATATTTCTTTTATAATAATAAACATGAAATATTTAGATATATTAATTTCATTCATATTAATAAACACTTATGTTTGATATTTCTTTAAAATAGTATCAACATAACCCATTAATTCATCTTTTCTTGGTATCATGTCTTCATTTATCTCAAAGAATGTATCATATTTCCTATGTCCAGTATAGAACATTCCCCTCACATATACTTTCCACACATATTCTTCCCATGATTTTGTAATGTAATGACGTAAATATATGTTCTTGTATGTTGCTTTAGGTATGTCTTGAGAGAAGTCCGTCCTGCACCATTTCATGCTATAGTCTTCTTCTATGTGTAGATTCTTTGCATCTTCATAGTTGTATAGGTTCATGTTATATGCACATTTTGTCTTTGCCATTGGTCTTTCACCTTTTTGATTTCCAGCTATCTTAGTATAAGTATCTATTAGTCCTTTATTTGTATAGTCTGGCTTGAATATGATATTGTTGTTTCCATAGTTCTCCCAGTCTATCACTATAGCTTCATAGTCATTGAACATAGCCATTACTTCACTTAAAGTCTTTGTCTTGTCTTCAAGTGTTATGTATTCATCACAGTCTATCACAAAGCACCAGTCAAAGTCATAGTTGTCTTTTATGTATCTCAGGCAGCTTCTGATGTATCTTTTCTGCATTTTCCATATACCAACATTCTTTATGAATAATATATTATCTCTTTCTTTTACACTATACGTATCTATAATGCTAATTAGCTTTACATTATGATATTTAGAGACAATATCTTTGTGTGAATTGCTGTCAATGTCTTCAAACAAGAATATATAGTCTACACCTAGATTAAGATGATATTGTATGAACTCTTCTATGTATTCATGTTCATTCTTTATTACTGTTGATATGCATGTTTTCATATTTATAAAAAAAAGAGGGAGATTAACTCCCTCTTCTATGTATTTAAGTAGCTCCAGACATAACATATGTTTTAATACCATCTGTCAAGTAAGTATATCCATTATGTGTGAATGTTAATACATCTCTATTTGTACCAGAAGTTTCACTCTGACCACTATTATATATACTAAGTTGGAATGTTATAGTGTTAACACCATTATTATATGTATTAGAAATAGTACTATTCGGATGTTGAGGCATATAGACTGTTGAATAATTTCCTGCATAACTTGTATCTCTTGTCAATACAAAATCAGTATTGAAATTATTCATATCATATTCTGGACCACTAAATTCAACCGTAGCTATTAATGTATTACCCATACCGACGCTACCAACTTCAAATGGGTTAGTATCAAATGTGCCTTGAGGTAAATTTGTTGCTTGAGTACCTGGCACCTCATAATTTACACTTACATTAGTATATTCTTGTGCTGGTTGAGATTGTAAAAATTCAATATCAAACGAAGTTGTGTGAGTATCATTGCCATCAGTTATAGTAGCTGTTATAGTAGCAGATTGATATGTTCCAGTAGATGCATTTGTAATATAGAATGAATAATCTGGTCCACTAGTTACAGTAATATTTTGGTTGTCAAAACTAAACGAAATAGGACATATGTGTTGATCAATACCTGTCCTATTAATCAAATTAAAATAGAATACATCTGTTTCTGCTGGTATTTGTATGGTTGTAGAATTACCACAATCTGGGAAGAATTGAGTATCAGCCTCATACTGTAAACCTACAACTTTTAATTCTACTGAACCCATATCATATAAACTATCTCCTACATAAGACCATGTGAAAGTTGATACATTAGGAGGACTTTGAATATTGCCAAATGTTATAGTATTACCACTAATTGTATAAGCATTTGGATTTAAATAACCATCTGATGAATAAGACACCACTGGTCCTGTCCAACCAGAAGCAGGTTCTGATACTAATGTAGCTGACATACCATCAAGTTCTCCACCTTCATCCGACCATGCTAATGGTGTATTTATTTGATTATTGTTTCCATCAACGAAATATCCAGTTGCAGGTGATTTACTTGCAGCTGTACATGTTACATCTAATGAGGCTGTTGCTAATACATTGTCAGAGCTATCATAAGCAGTTGCAGTCACTTTACATGTACCATCAGATACATAGTTTATTGAACCATCGTTGCTTACTGTTGCAATGGCTGAATCAGATGAGACGTATCCTCTGCGTGAGCTTATTGAGTCATATAACATAGGAGTCATTACACCAACCGTGTTACTTATGTTTACACTTGATTGGTCGTAGTAGAAGCCTGGATTTGTTCCATTAGGTAATACTGTAACAGTGAACATTGCTGAACCATAGTAGTAAGTTGAGTCTTCTTGACGATTAGCATTCACGTTCATATGACGAATTGTACTTTCTGTTGTATTAGTCATGTCAATAGTTATTGTACCTGTCATAGTGTCGATGCTAAGACCAGATACTTCATCACCCATATAATTGAATGACCAGCTATCAGAAGGTGTTCCGCTGAATGTGAATACATATGATGTAGTATCACCAGCTGCAACAGTCTTACTATTTTCAACCATCGAGCTAGAGTTCAACCATTGTCCCATTGCTGATTGCTTACTACTACCAGATGTCACATTGATTGTAATATTGAATGATGCTGATGTATCACCGTTTTGATATAAATAACCAACACCTGAATATACACTACCTTCACTCATCATTGAAGGAGTTATTGTCATCTCACCTGTTGAAGAATTAATTGTCACACCTACTGATGGCATATCACTGAAGGTCCATGTACCAATACCACTAGCTATAGTTGGGTTGCTGACAAATGATAGAGTCATAATAGGGTCAGATGTGCTGACTGAAATGATATCTGTTCTCATACCATTTAATGTCCAATATCCTTCAAATTGTGAGCCTGGACCTGGGTCTGGACTTGATGGATGGTAATAGCTGATCAAATAAGCTAAGCGTTGTACTTCTGTATATAATGCATTATAAGATGTAACGTCGACGTAGTTTGTCATGTCAGGAATATCACTTGCATCAGCTTTATTCTCTAATTCTGTTGTTACATAGCTTACTGTTGCATAGTCATGTTCAACTATATCTTGTAAACTACCAAAAGCAGAGCTGACATCACTTGTTGTTGCATAGTTTGTCATGTCAGGAATAATTGAAGACAAATCTACTATACCAGCATTATTTGCTCTTATAATATTATTGCTATTGTCTTTAAATACTAAAGGCATATAAAAATGTTTATTATTGCTAATAATATTAGCATTATTAACTACATTACCTTTAGGTACTATTAAATCATAATTATTTTGGTCAAATAAGAAATATGAATAATTCATTGAATGAATAGTCATAGCCCAAACATTTGACCCAATATTATTATAATTTGTTGTAACATATATATCTCCTAATGTTTGATTACTTGCATTAGAAAATCTTATACAAGATTCATTTTTCTTTATATACAACCAATTAGTAAAAGTCTTGCCACCAGAAATTGTTTGATCAGTATTAGTAGTTACATAACTTGACATATCAGGAATTACTGGCATATCTTCTTTTGCTACATAGTATGAGTTTGCTTGTGTGTAAGTTACATAAGGTATCAAATCAGGAGCAGAAGGAATATCATTCAAGTCTGCTTTCTTGTCTAATTCAGTAGTAACATAAGCTACAGTTGCATAGTCATCCAAAGATGATTTGTCAGCTTTGCCATCTAATGCTTCTGTAACATATGCCAATGTAGCATCATTAGCCAATGCATCAGCTAATTCTTTCAATGTATCTAAAGTATCAGGTGCACCACCAACCACATCTTCGATCTTTTGGTCCACATAGTTCTTTGTTGCATAGCTTGTCAAGTCGACGTTGCTTCCTTTTGTTGCGATATATGTGATAAGGTCAGAAGTTGAGTTGATATATGAGTTCTCATCAACTTCAACACCATTCCAATTAATGTCAATAGCATTCACTAATGGATAGAAATAAGAGCTGTTGACATAATCCTGTACGGCTTGTGAGGCACCAATGTTTGATTGTGTTAAGCTTGCAGCGAACTTTGTACCTGCTTTCTTGTTAGGCACATTAGTATACTTAACACCATTAATTGTTATTTCTGCCATAAAGTTTATATACGTATATATTTTTTGTTAAAATTCTATATTGAACGTTCCTTTTCCAAGTTGTATAGAGAATATCCTATAGTCTGTTCCATCAACAGTGACATATGGGTCTGTTGTCTCATACCAGATTCCCATCTCACCACCATTTCTTGTATCAGTGATTACAGGCTTTATGATAATGTCATTGACGATGTCATATACTTCCCAAGATTTCGGACATACTAAATACATATCAGTTGGTTTTTCCAATCCAGTCATGTCAACCTCTTCAACAGTTGTTGGCTTTGTACCATTCAACTTAAGGTGAAGGCCAATGTTCTCTGCTGTTGGTGTCTCTGTCATGAATGCATAGCCTTTTGATGTAGCAATCACTTTCAAATTATAAGAAACAACAGAAGGCTTATAGTTGTCATTTCCTGCATAGCTAGCACTTATTGTTGCATTTTCAGTTACGTTGACAAGTGATATATTGCCGTTTTGGTCGATTGTTACATTCGCATTGTCACTTGAATATGTGACACTTAAGTTATTAGGGTTGTCAAGTACAGGTAATGTGCTTTCTTCTCCTAATGCTGCTTCAAAGGTGTACACAACATCACCGTCTTTCTTCCAACTGATGTTTGCTTCTTGTCTTGCATTCCTTACCTCAACCATTGTGACAACTTGTTGTGCTTTGAAGTCATTGTTTCCAGCAAAAGTCACATAGACAGGGTAAGACTTACCAATTGTTGCTTGGTTTGTTGCTGTAACAAACCCATTCTCATTGATTGATATGTATTCACTGTCTGATGAGTAAATCAAATCAAGTCCATAAGGGTTTGTTGGTTGTAGTTGTACGTCCTCATTGAAGAAAAAAGAGTAGCTGCTTCCAATAGATATGTTAGGATCAATCTTGCTTGTCTCTGCTTCTTCAACAACTAACACCCATGAATAACTATATTCTTGGTGTTCATCTGTCTCTTCTACATTCACATTGATGTCCGTTGTACCTGCTCCTTGTACTCCAACCATACCACTATTGTCGACAGTTGCAACATTTGTATCAGTAGAGTTACATGTAGTTACATAGTTTGTCTTCTGCAATAATGAGAAACCTTTTACATTTGTGTTAGTAGTTATTGTACCACCATCCACATTGATGTCAGGTATGTTCACCATTTGGTCATTCAATGGTATATCTATCTCATCAGGTTGGTTACGGTAGATATTCCATTCAGGAGTAACAACAGTCAAGATGTTGTAGTTCTTCTTCGCAAGTTGAGTCAATGATGGGTTCAATTTCTTATAGTCATCAAATAATTCTTCTTGTACGAAGATTAGCTCCGCATCGGTATCATTTGTGATTATATAAGGTTCTAATGAATAGACATAAAGGTAGTTGTTTATTCGCTTTTGCTTCATATGTATATAATCATAAATTTGTGTTTATCTTATATATTAAAATAAAATTTATCCATGTTATTTTCAATAAAAAAATGGTAAGTTATTCTCACGAACCACTTACCACATAAAATAATATAACAAATGAATCAATTAGATAAATAATGTATATGTAAAATAGTTTAAAAATGATTTATATATGAACGTCTAAATATAATGAATTAAAAAAAGAATTATAATGAAAAATACATCATGCCATATACATATTTATCTATTAATAATATAGATTTTCGATTACATATTATTCAATTTTTCTAAGAATTTCTCAAAATGTGATTGACTGTTTATCCTATCCATCTCATCTAATATATAGCTTATCTCTTCCTTCTTGACTAAGTCTGGATATTTTTTATTGAGTTGATCTAATATATATTCATTTTTTGTCATTTTCAAATGCTCTTTTATATTCTTCTCTAAATTGTGATATAGTGTAGCTTGGACATGCCTTCTTGAGTTCGAACTCATTATGGCAATGTACTTGGTTTATGTTCAAATGATATTGTTTCATCAATAAGAACACTAAGTCTAACAATGCATCTTTTTGTGCTTGTGTCCTTGTGTCTTTAGCATTCATTTGTTTGTCACATCCGCCAATGTAGCATATCCCGATTGAGTTTGTATTATGTCCTAAGCAATGTGCACCCACTTTATCAATGTCGCGACCTGGCTCTATTGTTCCGTCTAAGTCGACAACAAAATGATATCCGATGTCGACCCATCCTTTTTCTTTATGCCATTTCCTTATGTCTTTAGCTTTGAAGTCTTTTCCTTCTGGTGTTGCACTGCAATGAAGAATAATCTCATTTATTTTTCGCATAGTTATATTAAATATTTTTTTATCATGCTGGTTTAACATTATTCCAACCATTCCTATCACCTATCATCCATAGGCATTCACCATCACTTCCTTTTGTAACTCTCCATTGTCCAGTATTCCTATATTTTTTAACACTATTTATATATATGTTCTTACTATTTGTATCTACATTTCTTGCATATACATATACATTCATATTAGAATAGTTATATATCATGCACTGTGCTGGCTCTGCATAAGGCAATATGATATAGTGATCAACATTTTGGCTAAGTGAGTCGACTATGATTAATGAATATATGTAAGCATTGACATTATATCCCTTTATTGTTATTGTGCTTCCACTCTCATTAAGTATTTGTTGGTCAGTGAAGTCACTTTCACTTAATTTTAATAGTTTAGGTACACCAAATGGCACACCCCAATTAGTTGCTTCACCTTCAGTTGTGTCGTTTTCTCCATAATTCCAATAAGGTCCTCTTTCAGGGTCTAGTCCCATGCTATAATAAGGGTTTACTATAGAGTGTGGACTATTATTTCCAATTGTTATAGTTCTTTGGTTTTTCTCTGTAACCTTAAACCCGTCATCACTATAGACTAGGTATCTGTTAAGGTTGTTTGATGAGTATAGTCCATTCAATCCAATAAATGTAAGTCCTGCAGTACCTCTTGTAATATTACAGGTTATATATTCACCAATAGTATAGTAAGTATAGTCGTTTGCTACCATTGTGATGTCATATTTATAGTCTATGTCCCAATCAAGATAGTAGTCTCCAGCATTATTACATGTAACAGAGACATTTATGCCTTGTGTGTTGCTCAAGTTAACAGTCTTTGAAACAACTGTGTTATTTCCACAATATATCTTATATGTGAACTTATATGTTCCATTATCGTTACTTCTATAACTTGGTATGTCATAGACACCCATTGAATATTCTTTGTTTGAGAAACGAATGCTTAGTCCAAGGTGTAAGTCGAAAGTCTCACTGCTGCTAAATGTACCAAGATAAAAACTCTTTATGCTGTTTGTATATCTTGCTTTATAGTTGCTTTTTGTCTCAGTATAATAGTCACCTAATTTTGAATATGACTTCATATCGAAATTTTTCTTCGTCACCTTGCTAATATTGTTTGGTACATAACCATTTCCATTTTTTGATATCCTGTCTCTGTTTATTACAACTCTTGGTGTTTTGTTGCTATCAAATATTGTTATTCCATTATCAGGGTTCTCTAATGATATATTGCCAAGGAAAGTTATGTTGTCTGCATTCATCAGTATCTGTCCTGTTTTGATGTCTATACCTGTTTGCTTCAATCCTTCAACAACTTGCATGTTGATCTCATCAGCATGTTGTTCTATAAATGACCAAGTAATGGCATTATCTAATTGTGCATTTACTGCATCCATTTGATTGTTGAATTCTGCGACGGTCAACATGTTCTTAGTTGCACTGAATATTGCGGATGAAATATATGTTGTAAGATTACCTAAGCTATCTTCAACAGTTGTACCATCACTTAACAACAAACTTCCTGTGACTTGGTTTGCTTGTCTGTTAGCCATTTTTCCCAATGGAGTAACACCGCCTGAGAACCAAGTATATTTATGGCTATCTAGATTGAAGTCATTGATTCCCTTATATTGTACAAAAAGAGGTGCAAGTAATTCACCATCAATAGACTTATAAGAAGAAATATATATTGCGCTTTGTCTCTCTACCTCTGGACCCCTATATCCAAGCATTGCTATCTCATCATCTTTTGCTACATCAAGATACCCAACAAAGTCATTTTTTGATATGTCAATATAGTGGCATGGCTGCATATCAACATTCTCTTCAGTACCAACATTGATTGTTATTGGCTCACCATTGTTGTCATCATTGTTTGTGTTGATGACTAGTGCCCAATAGTATTTGTTTGATGAGTACTCTGTATTTGTCTGGCGTCCTCCATCAGCGATATCGGTATAAACATATTTCTTGTTTCCTGCCATGTTGAAGTTTTGACAGAATGCTTGGTCATTCTTCATCCACATGTTGTCTATCTTTGTACCATGGTCATCAGCCAAGAAATATAGCCTATATGCATTGTTCATTGATTCAAACTTCCTTACCTTGAAACCATTTGCAGGAGTGAATATGACTGCTCCACCACTTGCCCTTACTTTGTCTATGACTAGTTCAAAGAAATGTGCTAGTCCTGTAACGGTCAAGTTCTCAGTGTTTATGTCCTTTGCTGCAAGGCTACCGATATATCCCTTCACAGCATTGATCCAGTTTGTATCAACGTTGTTTGATTTGATATTTTCGAAAATACCATTTTTTGCATTTATATATGTTGTTTTGACATATGTAGTATCTATATTGTTTGCATTAACACTCAATGTCTTTATATGGTCTATATATGCAGTGCCATTCACTTTCATATCACCATTCACTCTCATATCACCATTTATGTTATTGCTTCCATATAGTGGGTTAGAGATGGTATCTCCTTGCAATGAGAATTGTGTTGAAGTTATAATATTTGTTGCACCATTTTTTGGTGCGCCATACATTTTAATGTCTATCATATTGATTATGTATTTATTTGTTGTAATGATATTGTTGCTTCACAATTTCTTAGGTTTTGCTTTATGCTCAAAGGTATTACTGTTCCGAAGTTGTTTACATAATAAGGTGCCATTCCTTTTATGCATGAATCATCTAATGTTGTCTCTATGATTGTCCTTGGAGTGTTGTATATGTTCCAATATTGGTCTATCCAAAGTCGCTCTGGGCGGTCAGTAACAGATTGAGTTGTGTCTGTTATTGATGTTGCAGGAGTTTTTGTAACAAGATCAATACAAGTGTTGTTTGCTATGTTTGTCTCAATACCTCTTGAAACTAATTCTTGTGTTGTTGGCATTGTACATATGTCAAACTCATCATCTTTTGTATGTATTATACCATGTGACTCATTAGATATGTAGACTAGGTCTTTTTTGCTGCTTGCAACGTCACTTCCACTGTTGTCTGATATAATGCCAATTTCAAAGTCCTTTATCCATATAGAAGATACATGACTCCATAAATTCTTCCAGTTATCATAATATTTTGTGCTCCTGAATAATGTTGGGTGTCTTCTTGTTATCTCATTCCATTGTTGGTTGATTACTCCAACTATTTTGAAACTAACTTTACCTGACAATCCATCACTCTTCTTAATTGGTATTGCCATACCTTTCTCATCACTAATCTTTCCGTTTACAGTGTTTGTGATAGAGTACTCTTTACCAACTATGCATTCACCTATGTTTGGGTCAAATCCAAGTGAGAATGTCTTTTTCCTGACACCTTCCACTGTTGGCAAGTCTTGCTCAGTGTACCAACCATATAATGGCTTTTGTTTGTCTTGGTTTGCATATGTCTCAACAAGATATTTGTCACCTATCTTAAGCTCACATTCAACAACTGCAAACTTGTTATATAGATCATTGTCATTCCAATGGCCTGAATAGTTATATTCTAATTGTTGTGCATCTTCTATATCAACATTTGGGTATAGCCAATTTGCTGTTGGTTCTTGTTGCTCTAATGTACCTGGAGTGTATGTTTGCCAGAATTGTTGTGTGTAATACATATCATAAACAGGAAATGCCAAATATCTTTCTTGTTTTAAATAGTCGTATGTTTGTTTGAATGTTGGATTATATGACCCTATTCCAGAATACAATACAAAACGACCAATAGGAGAAACATTTATATTTGGCATTAGCTTTATTGTACCCTTGAAGACTAAATAGTTTGTTGTTGTGTCATCAACAGGAGAATATTGTGCACTTACTGCACCTGTATAAACCATTAGTCCTTCTGCATTTTGAGTGCTAACACTATAACCACTTGAACGGTCTATGTCAGTTTGTATTCTTTGTAGCTCTGCCTCACTATCATCTCCATTACCATTTACAGATATTACAATATAGTCGTTTGTCTTAATGCTTCCTTTCACTCCATTATCACTTGTAAGTCGTGATTTGTTGTTTCTGTCCAATACGTCTTCACATGTACCACAAGATATGATAAATGGGAAGAACCTATAATTCTTCATTGCCTGAAATATACGATGCAAATTCACTGGTTTGTTGTTGTTGTCAAGCTCTATCCATTCATTGACATCTATACCATTCCACATCAATTTCCATTTCTTATTGTAACCAAGTTTGAAATACCAGTCTATTCTTTCCCATCCATCATAACCATCAACAATAGTGTTACCATTCTCATAACCTTGTATGACTATATTAGAGAACGCATCACGTGCACTCTCGCCTGTACCATGTGAACGATATTCACTCATCCAAAGTTGCTTGTAGTTTGAGAAATATTCTATGTCATCAGAATCCAATGGGTCATTTATTACAGTGTCATTAGTGTCTAAATTGACCTTCAACTTTATCTGGTTGAATGTGTCTGCTATAGATAAGTTTGTACTATCATCTGTATAGTCATTTTCTGTTATTGTTGTTTGTGACAAGTCAACCACCTTTGTTGTACCATCAAAGATATTTACAAATGTCTTACTACCACCTGCTTTTATTGTATTCCAGTCAAATATATATAAGTCTTCACCTTCTTGTATAATATGCAAATTGAAATATTTCAATATCTTCTCAAGTGATTGCTCATTGTCAACTAAGTCATCTTCACTGTCACCAAGGAAGACATTCATAGAAACACCAAGACTATCAAAGACACTTGCTCCATTACATGTCTTTGACATGTCATAGTATGTGTTTGTAGGTAGCATCATTGCAAGATATTCTTTGAATGAAGGTGATTGCTCCTGTGATAGAGTATATAGCCAGTCTGAATGCTGGACGATATATTGGTATTCAAGGCATCCAAGCTCATCAGTACAATTTATAGTGAACTCATCTATGTTATGCGCATATTCTTGTGAATAAGTATATGGCTCTATATAACCAGCAAAGATGACATTATTGCCCATCTTCACAGTAACCTTTACCTGCTTCACTTGGTCTGAAAACAAAACATGACCAAAATATTCTGTAGCAACAAGATTAATGCTCATCGTCTTCTTAATTATAGAAGTGAACATATCATCGATACTATATTCTATCTCAATAGAGTCAAAGCTTATCTTTATAGGAGAGTTTTCATCATTTAGGTCATATTCGGCCATTCCAAGTGGTGACCATATCTCTATAGTCACCAACCTTTCTTTGTTATCTTTAAAACCACCTTTTATTATTGTAGACATATCATTTCTTATGTATTTTCTCGTAATTCTTCATTACTCCGTATAGTTTGTCACCTTTTATTACAAATTCAACTTGTCCTGATTCACCTGATGTACCCATCCTATTTTGGTCTATTGCTTTGAACAAATTGTTTTGCTGGCGTTGGTTGAGAACCATTTCGCCCTTGTTGGCTCTTACTAAGACGTTATCACCTACAGTTGTGCTACCTTTTACTATACCACCACCTGCAAATGCTTGTAATGCAAGTGATGCTGCATGTTGTGCCGCCATTGCTGCCATCATTGTAGTTATCATACCCGCAGCTATTCCAACACCTGCAAATGGTATAGATGCATGTGCTAAGAATATTTGTGCTGCTGCTAAGTCAAGTATAGATGCTTCTAATGCTTTGTTTGTGGCTATCTCTGCTGTCTTTGGTGCAACGGTTGCTGTCTCCATTGCTGCTTCTTCTGTTGCTGCTGCTCCTGATGCAACTGATGCTGTTGCGTTTGCTGTCTTGCTTGCTGTTCCAAGGTTAGTCAAGAAGTTTGCTATCTCCATAACTGTATTGACTGCAGCAAAGACACTTTCTATTGTAGATATAGTTGACATAAGTATAGTCCAAGCGTCTGCATCTTCTTCTATTGCTTGACTTAATGATGATATAGAATTGACAACATTGTCTATTGCATGGAATCCATCTAATATTGTTTGTGCCTTTTCTAATTCATCAAGGTTGTCGAACTCAACCTTCATCTTAATCTTTTGCTCTTCTTTTGTTAAGTCCTTAAGCTCCTTTTGTATTTTATAGAACTCTTCTGTACCATAAGTCTCAAGCATTAACCTTCCTTCAAGGTTGTGTATCTTTGCATCTAATTCTGCCAATGAACCAACACCAATACCCTTTAAGTCCATGTCAACCTTCAATGATATTGCATCCTGTTGTTTGCTTAATTCTCTTATTTGGTTGACTATGTCATAATATTCAGGTGAACCAACTGCTGTGACCTCAAGTTTAGATTTTAATACATTGATTTTGTCATTGAAAAATTTCAATGTGCCTTCTTTTACATTTGAAGTATCTGCATCAACCTTTAACTTAATCTCTTGCTCTTTTGCTTTCCATTCTTTTAGGTTGTTAACAAGAAGTTGGTAGTCTGAATCTGTCTCAGTGATTACATTTAATTTAGCTTGATAGTAAGCGACTTTGTCCTGTGCTTCTTGTAATGAACCTGCTTTACCTTCTGTCTTAAATTTCTTACCTGTAACAACTGCTCCATTTATTGTTGTTTCAACATCCTTCTTTAATTTCTTTAATGCATCTTTCTTTATTTGTAAGTCATTGATTTCTGCTGCATCAATTGTAGGGTTTAGCTTCTTAAGTTTTGAATCGATTTTGCTTATCTCATTCTCAATAGCTTCAAGTGAGCCATCCTTTGCTTTAATTCCAAGCTCAATCTCTTTTTTCTCAATAATTGCTTTGACCTTTTCAATCTCTGCTTTAGTCTTATCAACATCTATAAGTGATAATTTCTTCTTGGTAAGTTTGTCTTCTAGTTTTTGTAGCTCTTTCTTGTAATATTCTAAGCTACCTTTGTCATAGTCTATCTTGCTCTTTGTCTTACTTGTGTTGTTTATGTTTGTATTAACATTAACATCAGTCTTAACAGGCTTTGTATCAGAGATCTCTTCTTTTACTTTCTTTGTCTCTATACCAAGCTCTTTCATGAAACCACTCCATATCTTCCTTATCTTGTTGATAACTTTAGCTATGAAGTCATATATTGCTTGCCATATCTTAGTTACTGCTTTGTATATTGCTGAGTTAGTAACCATGTTGACCATTGCATCCCAATAAGGCTTTACTGCCTCCCACATCTTCTTGAATAATGCAATGATTACAGTGACACATGTATCAACTGCTTCTGATAAGTAACCTAAACCATTTATTAGTCCAGTCACAGCTTTTAGAAGAAGTCCAAGTACATTGATTATTGCTTGTATCGCCTTGCTTTGTCCCATCTTGATCATAAAGGCATCCCATGCTGCTGTAAGCTTGTTCCATGTAACCTCTAATGATTGTGACTTTATGTTCATTTGCTCATAAGCAGTGTTTGTACCTGAGACTGCTGCAGTCATATCCTTCAAGGCATCTTTGTTCTTAATCAATGTCTCTGCTACAGTCAAAGAACCTGCACCAAACAACTTAAGTTTGTCTGCTGCAGACAAGTTAGCCTTATCCAAATTCTCTAATGCTTTGTCTAAACCAACAATTGCAGGGTTGAACTTACTATTTGTTTGTGTTGTAAGCCTAATAAGCATAGAAGAAAGACCAGTACCAGCTACTTCTGCTGATGAGAATTTAGGTGCTAATGTCTCAATTGCTGCTATAGCTTGTTGATATGACATACCAGCATTAGAAGCCTGTGTACCAGCCTTTTCCAAAGCAACTGTAAGGTAGTCAACTTCTGCTGCACCTTCTTTTGAACCTGCAGCTAATGTATTGATGATATTTGTTGATTCTGCACCAGTCACATTGAATTGGTTCATTACTGTTGTTATGGCTTTTGCTGTATCTTCAACTGTCATATTGTCTGCAGCTTTAGATAATACAATTGCTGCCTCAGTAACTTGACCTAATGCATCCATGTCTTTCAATAGTACAGGTGCTTGTCCACCAATCTTACTCATTGAATCAACGATGTCTGTTGCTGCTCCACCAAACTTCTTAGACATGTCTAATGCCATGTCACCAACATCTTTTAATGCATCACCTTCAACACCAGTGATAGCTGATAGTCCATTAAGTGATTTGTTGAAATTCTCAACAGATGATATAGATGAACCAATGACAGCACCAATTCCAGCAATTCCACCAACAATAAGCCCAACTGGTCCTAATGCAGTGTATATTGCTGTACCAAGGCCAGTCATAGCGGCTGTTGCTCCACCTGCTGCAGGAATCATTGAAGTTATTGCTGTTGCTGCTCCTTTTGCTCCAGCCACAAAACCTCCAATATCTCCAGCTTTGAAGCTACTCATCATTGAAGATATTGATGATGAGGCTCCACTCAATCCCTTTTGGAATGAGTTCATTGTCTTATTGGCGGAATCAACCTCTCTTTTTAGTTTAGCTGTCTCTTGTACGGCTGATTTTATACTATCATTATAGCCTGTTCCATCAAGATTTAGTTTACCTGATAAATTAACTGCCATATTAGTCTAATTTTATGTTTTTCAGTATTTCCTTTGATTTCGCTTTCAACCTATTAATATCATCTGTTGATATTTCTTTTTCAAGTTTGTTATATTCATATCCTTTGTCCCATGGGAACTTGATGACATCTTCAATCTTTATCTTCTTCCTTGAGTTTGTTTGTATGATTGCATACAACAACCATCTTGTCATCTCCCATTCATTTGAGTCTGTATAAGCTAATGCATTATATAGCTCATGTACCTCATATTCCTGCATCTCATCCATGAAATATTGAATTGTGACAAGTTTATATTGTACAACCAGTACTTTCAATACTTCATGGAAAATTAGTTTTTTTCTTCCTTTACCTCTTTCTCTGCTTTCTTTGCTTCTTCCTTGTCAATTGGAGATAAAGATGCATTCATTGTAAGTGTCTGTGTCAACCATTCTGAGAACTCTGTGACCAAACTTGGCTTCTCATCTATTATGTCCATGAACTCATTGAAGTCAAAGATGTCTCCCTTACCACTTGCACATAATATTGAATAGAAGAAAACTAAAATGTCTGATATAGAAGTTGGGTTAAAGTTTTTCTTTGTGATATTCTCATAGATTATCAAAGCTCTAAATGAGTATTTCAATTCATACTCTTTGTCCTTATAGTTAAATTTCATATTAGTTGTTTAGATATATTTTGTTCTATATATTAAAATAAAATTTTGTTTTTAAACCAATGATTAAAATAGAAAAAAGGAGATAGACTATTCTACCTCCTTATAAACATACTCAATATGAAATTTATGCTGATGCCATGTTCATGATAGCACCCTTACCAGTAAGAGTTACAGAGAAAGTAGCATTCTCACCAGTATTTGCATTAGTTGTTAATGATGTGATGATTGCCTTGCCTTTGTAACCTGCATTTGCTGGAGCAGTCCAAGAAGCTGGACGTGAATCACCTTGTGCAGCATCTGATGGCTTAAGACCATTTGCATCATAGTTAGTAGCTTTACCAAATATACAAGTAACTTCTGTCTTATTAAGCATAGCATTGAACAATGCATTGTAGTCATCATCAGTGTATAAGTTCTCTGATTGGATCTCCCATGTGATGTTACCAATCTCTGATGCACCCCAGAAGCCATGGTCCTTTGAGCTAATATCTACAGTGTTACCTGTAATTGTAAGTGTGTGGCTAGTAGCATAAGCTAATGCAGAACCATCTTTAAAAAGCATAAGCTCATCACCTTTAATGATATTTGCCATAATATATTATGCGATATTTTTATTTGTTTTCTATATTACTGAGAATGAGAAATGTAGTGTTTGTACATATGCATTCTCAATTAAGTCTTCTTGTATAGAGTCTAGTTTGATTGTAAATATCTTGATGTTCTCATCTGAATATCTCTTGCATTCAAGTGCATGCCTAACAGCATTTGCAACATCTAATGAGTTGATATAGTCTTTGTCTACACATAATATTGTGAACTTTACTATGTTGTCTGTAAGGTAGTCTTTAGTATAGACTGGTGTGATGTCTTCTCTTGTATATGTAATGAATGGGAACTTGATGTCAACAAACTCTCCATTGTCTTCTTGTCCCATTGCTAATAAAGGAAGTATCTTGTCTGGATCAACTAAAGCTGTTACTTCTGCATTCTGGCTAAGTATTGAATAGAGATATTTTCCTACTAATATAGAGTTATCCATTCCATGCTTTCTTTATATATTTCTCTAATGCTGCTTGCATTGTTGGTTGTAGTTGTGATTGACTTGCTGCTACACCTCTTGCAAAGAATCCATTGAATTTAGCTAGACTTCCAATCTTTCTTTTTGCTTTTAATGTTATACCATTTACCTTTGTCTGGTATCTCATCTTTGCTGATTCAAAGAAACGTAACCTGAATGTACCTGATTTAGAGCTTCTAGTACCTAAGATGTGATATTTGATATATCCATTTTGTGGTTTAGTGATTCTTACAGCATCTATCAATCTGTCGCTGAATGTACCCGAAGTATTTCTCTTTGAACCAGGAATAGTTGAACCTACTTCTTTCTTTATGTTCTTTTTGATTAGTTGACCACCAGCTCTTAATGCAGCCTTTTCTGCCTTCTCTGCATCCTTCAAAATGTCTTGTAGCCTTGTCTCTAATGTATAGTCTGTCCATCTTATTCCTGCTTGATTACTCATTTACTAAATTACAATAGATTTCTAAGTTGTTGTAATACTTGTTTGGTATAATAGAGTCAATTGAATAGAAGTCATCTCCATATTTTATCCTCATGTTCTCTTGGACTGGGACGTAATATCTTACAATGAACATCTTGTTCTTTGAATGGAATATCTCTCCATTTGTCTCTTCTTTGTTACCTGAATCATGTCTTACCATGCATCTGGTTGTATAATGTAACTCATAAGAAATACGGTTATTACCAAATTCAGTCTTTGTTGCGACAGGTTTGTAAATTTCTAGTTTTTCTCTTAAGTTTCCTGCTTTCATACTACTAGATTATTTATTTATAACATCTGTATAATGAACATATATAATAGAAAGCACTTGGAATCTCATTTTCTGCACTACCTCTATTGTCGTAGAAATATTCAACTATCATTTTCATAGCATGAATAAGTGGAGCAGGCATAATGTTGTTATTGTCAGCAAGTACATCAGCTAATGATTTGTCGATTTGCTGTTCAACTAATTCTTCTGCGGTATCTCCAAGAGCTTCTAAGTATTCGTCATCATCTGTAAAGTCGTCATCTATAACAAGCTGTTTTTTTATCATAGATAATGTTAGATATGTCATACTATGAAATTCATGTTTTTGTTTTGAAAAAAGGGTGGGCGAAATTACCCACCCCAAAAAAATAT
>Ga0326512_10000358_pt1 | contig 39399 bp, 61 predicted proteins | sample 1_2617_0518_D_FD_203652 | JGI IMG/M metagenome (GOLD analysis project Ga0326512, IMG submission 203652) | Bovine rumen microbial communities from UC Davis, California, United States - 1_2617_0518 | ecosystem: Host-associated > Mammals > Digestive system > Stomach > Rumen | place: USA... | reverse complement strand
CTCTGCCTCAATCTGTCTGCGCGTTTCGGCTTTCGCTCTCTCGCGCATCTCCGCGATCTCCCTGCGCTGTGCGGCTTGCTCCTCTCGGATGCGCTGCCGCTCACGCTCTGCGCGGTCTGCCTGGGCGCGGTCTGCTGTGCCTTTCAGCAAACGGTAGATGCCCCAGATGGCGAGGATAATAATTAGCGTGGTCATGCGTTCACCACTCAACCTTTCCAATTGCATAGCGGACTCGCGGCTCGTCCTCAATCATTTCGCGGATTTCTGCCATAGTTGCCGGGTGCTTGATGTTGCAGACATAAATCATGTCGGGATCGTTGTACTGAATGTATCCGTTGCCGACAACGTCAGCCCAGTAGAGCTTGCCTGTCTTGGTGTCAAGATGCACTTGGATTTCATAGCGCGGTGCATATCCCTCCGGCGCGAGGTTTTTCGTTGCGCTGCACAGATTGCGGATTCCCATAATTTTCATTACTCTTTCTCCTTTCGTCGTTTAGGTGGTTTCGTCTGTGGGGGTATTCAATTCAAATCATCCAGTTCATAGTCTGCGATCTCAGCCGCAGAAAGCTGTCTGCCGTACACCAGGATGTCATGGTACTTGCCCGTGGGATCGTCTTCTCTCCGCAGAGCCTCTTTCGGTTGCGCTCCAGGGCTGAACCCACGCAGCCGCATACCGTAGTGGTACTCGGTCGGCGTGTGGCTTGCTATGTACTCTGTGAGCGCCAGCTTGATCGTGTTTGCCATTGAATCCTGTGCTTGCAGAAAGTCGTAAATCTTGCGGTCTTCTTCTTTCGTCAGAAATAGCTTTGCGGCTATCATCTTGACGTTGGCTTTGTCCCATGCCTTTTTCCATTCACTGTCTTTTGTCATGTGCAGAACTCCTTTCATGCCTTAGGGTTAATCCCAGTATAGCCGATGGGATTAACCCTGTCAAGCGTTTTTTGCAGAAAGTCGCAGAAATTGTTGTCAAGCGTCCAAAATGACGCTGACAGCCTCGTCGGCGGTAATCATGTACCGCTCATACGCCCGGATCGCACATTGAATTCTTTCAATCCGGCGCTGGCAATCGTCAAGCAGGCGGGGCGAGTCTTGTGCTACTCGCTCATACTGTTTGATCTTGTCATTGCCATACTCACGAACATAACGCTTTAACATTGCAGAAAACCTCCTTATATGATATTGTGTATTCATTCAGCGCAGAAAGCGCAGAACGTGCAGAAAAGACGCAGAAAGCGCAGAAAGCTGATCGCCCAGGGCGAACGACCGCACGACCGACTGTGTGCGCGAATGCGTGGGTACTCGCATACTGGTATGCTGGCATTCCATTATCCATGCATCCATGTACACATTGCATCATTGTATACAATTATGCAACCCTGTGCTGCGGATCACGCCTTGCCAGCTTGCTAACTTGACTTGCTATCATGCGATTGCATTACAAGGCTTGTTTTTCGCGTTTTCCGGCGTTTTGTGCCTTGCCTTGTATACTTGCCTTGTTTGGCTTGCCTTGCCTTGTATCGCGTTTTTTGGCTTGCTATCCTGGCAAGCTGTTTTCTGTTGCCAACGTACAAATCAAGCTTGTAAAGCTGTTTTTGGGCTTGTGTTATGCTTTTCCGCTGCTGTATGCCTTGCTATACTCTGATTGACTAGCAAGGCATACAGCAGCGGAAAAACGCTGCTATTTTGTTATGCCTGAAAAGCAACAAGGCGATCAGCGCGCATAATACGGTTTATAATTTTGCCACTATCCTCTTTTAACGTCGCTGTTATGGTTTTTCCGCTTGCGCTGCTGGATACGTCTATAACAAGCGATTTAAAGCCATAATTCCATATCAACACGTCGCCGGGCTTAATATCCCATGCTGTATAGTGTTTAATTATTTGTGCTGTTTGAAAGCTACGAATTCGCAATACGCGCAAGCTTTGCAAAGGCCGCCACAATATTTTTTCCCGTCTCCGCCGTTTTTCTTTGAGTGCGCTTTGTTAAACTCTTTTTCTATGCTTGTTCCGCATTTGCAAATAACAAGCGTTTTTCCCGTTTCGGTTTTTACTTTTTTTGCAAGCTTAGCAAGATATTCGTCATTGCCATAGTTGATCATTCCGCAAGGCATGCTGTCGACTATGTTAACATTAGCAAGCATCTTCAATTCCGCAAGCGCCGGCATTTCCGTTTCTTCTCTTTTTGTATAGGTATAAAAGCGAATATGCGGATACTTGCGGAAAGTATTAATGCAGCGGATAATATCGTCATTGCTGATGAAATCTCCGGAAACGTGCCAGCGGCACTCTTCAGCTTTGCTTTTTGCCAGCTCTCTGTCAACTTGCATAAAATAGAGATCTGGATAATACTTTGCCAGGAACGTAAACTTATACCAACTTTCCGCCGTTTGTTTTCCCTGGCCGTTAAACTTTTTCGTGCAAGAATTAACCGCGTAGCAACCGGGGCAATGACAAGCGCAAGTCAAAACGGGAAACAGCGCCTGGCATTCAACAGATCCATCAATTTTTCCGTTTCCGTTTTTAAGAATATCCGTCTTTCTACCATTGTTATAAAGAATGTCGCAAGCTGTTCTTTCAATACTGGCAATTACGCTTTCCGCATTCATTACAATGCCGTTTCCGTTTGTGTCCAGGATATCAAGCGCTTTCATGCAATCGGCCTTGATCATGTTCTTTTCAGATTCATTAAGCTTGAATTCTTTCATTGTGTTATCCTCTTTTCATAATGTATTAGGGATAAACCCTATATACAATATAGCAAGGGATAAACCCTATTGCAATAGTAATATAGGGATAAACCCTACTTTTGTAGGATTGCACAATGATATTATATATTATTTATATATTATGACGTAAACAATTGTTACTGGTGTAAGTAAAGGTAACGCTAATCCATAGTTTCATCGTCCAAATTATGATAGTCCAAATATGGATTATTTTAGCACTCTCGCCTTGCGACCGCTAACATGATAACTATTTGTATTCATTCTCCAGGCTGTTTTGGCTGTTTTCCCGGCTTATAATTGAACAAAAACATTATTTTGTTCAATAATAGCCGGATATGCCTATACAGAGCGTAATAATCAGTTGACATAATGGCATCCTGGCAGCGATCCGGCTCAAATACCTACCTACCCACGGGGTAAATAGAGATGGCGTGGAGGGGCGGGGTTACGTCCCCCAGCATCCGAAATTCCAAAAAATTTCCTCATCACGATCCGAAAAAATCTCCGAAAAACAAAAAAAGACCGCTCCACATGGTCGGCAAAGCGGCAAAAGTATACCTTTGCCAGTTCAAACCGTTGGGGCGCAATGGTTTGAGGGTCAGCGGCAAAGGTAGCAAAGGTTTTTTCTTAACCTTTTCTACAAACGTATTTTTTTCTATGAAAAGTTTTGCCTATTTTACCTTTGCTACCTTTGCCAAAGAGAAAAAAGATAGAATTATCAATGGTTTGAGGTGGCAAAGGTAGCGGCAAAGGTACGGCAAAGGTAGTTTACATAACAACAGTACCTTTGCCGAATGTGAACAAACTATGAACGAAATGTTAAGAAAGTATTAACAAAATCGAGGCGGTATTTATTATACTTTTCCGATTGTGAGGTGGGGTGAGGCGTGGGATAATATAGGTAAGGCCGGAGAGGTTAAGAAAGGAGAAAGGAAAATGGAGAAAGGACGAGGCAAGGGGACAGACACCTTGCAGAACGATAATGTTTTTACGCGCAAGGAGTATATCGAGCGCGAGGCGGCAATCGACGCTTTGCAAAATCACTATGAGGTTAGAAACGCTGTCCAGAACGGCATTATGGACGAGTGCGTGATGTTAATGATGCGAGTTCCCGCCGCCGATATTGCGCCTGTGCGGCATGGGCGGTGGAGAAGGGTCGACTACAAACCGCTCGGACACGACTACATTTGCTCTGTATGCGGTGGAAAAAATGACAGAGTATCTCAATACTGCCCAGATTGCGGCGCGAGAATGAAGGGGTAACAAATGGCCTATGTAAGGCAAGACCTAATCATCAAAGCCTACACAGATTTGCTACAACGAGAGGGAAAGATCTTCACCACGGACGTTACAGATGCTTTAATGGCGGTTCCTTTGGAAGATGTAGCACCCGTGGAACACGGCGAATGGATAAGGTGTGGAGACGGCGATAATGTTCCGTATCTTTGTTCGCACTGTGGAAAGACTGTACCCGCAATTCTTGTAGAAAGCTGGGCTAACGTAAAATATTGCCCGATGTGTGGCGCATTTATGGATAAGGACGGTGACGGAGATGTATGAGGATTTGGTGAAGCGGCTGCGGACAGCAACGCAGACGCTGGCTGAGTTTGTCGCAGAAGCGGCTGATGCAATTGATGAATTGAGCCGCGAGATAATCGGTACGGCGATTCTCAGCATTACGGCGATTACGCTCCCACCATCATCCCGCCGAGTGAGGAGGGCGGGGCATGAGTGAGGAAAGACACGCGCTTGATAGTATCACATGGTACAACGGACTTGCTCCAGTTGTCTTTTCTTGGATTGAGCTAAAAGATAACGGCTATTCTATCGGTTGCCCAAAAAACTACGGTGCGCCGGGCGATTGGTCAGAATCAGACATCAGTCAGTTGCAGGTCTTCTGGATGTTCGCTGTTGAGATGTTTGGCGAATGTGGAACAAGCCCACGCTTTGGATGGATAACTGACGTAGCAGGGTTCCGAAAGTGGATACTGGATATAACGCAAATCTGGAGAAGTTCAGAAGAGTATGAAGGGCCAAAAGAATACCACTATTCTTGGGCGGAGGAGGGCGAGTGATGAACGGCGAAGTCGCGATTGATGTAAACGCAAAGCTGACAATCCCGGACGAAACAGCAAAGCGATGTATGGCGATTTTGGAAATGTGGATGGATGACAACCAAGACAAGAATGTTGTCTGTGACCTTGTTCCATGTAAGGATATGGTAAAACATCGACTGCGTATTCAGACGCTAAAACAGGAGGCAAAAGATGAAAGTTGAACTGATAGAATACCCCACGGATAAGGACTGGATGGAAGTAAAACGCAGGGCGTTGGTGACGATTGGCAAACGCCCTATCTCGCCGCCCGCGGAGGAATGGAAACGCGAAATCCTCCGCGCACGACACTCTCCCATCCGCTATCTGCGGTTCTCGTTCCTAATCTCCGACTTGCCGTCTTGGGTATCCGTCCACCTGTGCCGCCACGTTCACGCACAACCGTATGTGAAAAGTCAGCGCAACGACAGACAGAGCGAGTATGACCGAAACAAAGCACCGCAAGATTCACCCGTGGATATGATCTTTGATGTAAATGCGGAAGAACTCATGGTGATCGCAAACAAGCGGCTTTGCCAAATGGCATCAGATGAAACACAGATGGTTGTCGCGCACATGGTTTGCGAGGTCAACAAGGTTTGCCCGGAGTTTACGCCGTTCCTTGTGCCAATGTGTGAGTACACGGGCGGGTGCAAAGAAATGAATGGAGGTTGCGGAAGATGGGCGCGATAACGCTTGACGGGATTTTAAGAGCGGAGCATGACAAGCTGAAAGAGGCGGCTGACGAATGGCTTGGCATGAGCAACGAGAGAGCAAACGAGGATTTGCAGTGGGTCATGGGCGTGATTGACTTTGCCGACGCACTCATTGACAAGCTGGAGGGCAAGAATGGCAGCGACGGGGACAACTGACGATTGGACTGCCGCCCCGTATGCGCGGTGGCTGGAGGAAACCATACAAGAGATGGTCAAGGCGAATCCGCAAGCTATCGCAATGGAGATGGTTGGCGAGGATGGGCTTGTATCCACTTGCTACTACAACACAAGCCCAAATGACAGGGCGTGTATGATTGACGCAATGCGTGATGATGCGCGTTGGGAATGGCTTTACGCGAATAAGGAAGAAGTAAAGGCCATATTAGAGGACGAGGACGATGACGAACTACAAGACGCTGATACCGAATCTGATAGCGAGGAATAACCCGGACGCTTTGGAGGATGCGTTTGCGCTGTGCCGGGAGTTGGAGCAAGAGGGCGCGGTACGGGTAGAGGGTACGGGCAAGCGAGACTATGGCACAACCGTCTATGACGATGGCAACTTTGCTGCCGCACACGACTTCGCAAAGCAGATTCGCACGAAGTCTATGAAGTTGCTCCGAGCAAACAATGCCCCAGACTTGATGCTTGAACTGTACTACAAGACGCATCTGTTTGACGCTCCGCATGAGTTTGACAGCTTTTGCATCTACATCGAAAAGGACAGAGCGCCGGAGAAGCAGTTTTATGTGCCGAGGCGAAAACAGCTTTTGCCATGTGCAGAGGCGTTGCAAGACTTAGAGGACGGCAAAATTGAACTGCTTGGCATTTCCGAACCTCCTGGCGTTGGAAAATCAACTATCGCAGAGTTCTTTCTCGCGTGGACGGTTGGGCGCAATCCATTTCTCCCCAACCTTGTTGGTTCTCATAACAATAGCTTTCTTGCCGGAATGTACGGTGAAATGCTCCGAATTATGGAGATTGGCGGGGATTATCGGTGGGGTGATGTATTCCCTGGTCTGTCCGTCATAGCAACCAACGCAAAGGACATGATGATCGGTGTTGGTTACGACAAAACGGACGATATGCGGTTCAAATCGTTGGAATTTTCGTCCATTGGTAGCGGAAACGCTGGTAAAGTCCGCGCAATGAACGTCCTTTACTGCGATGACTTGATTGACGGCATTGAAACCGCAATGAGCATTGAGCGGCTTGATAAGCTGTGGCAGATGTATTACACCGACCTACGGCAACGTAAGATCGGTGATAGGGCAAAGGAATTGCACATTGCTACACGGTGGAGTTTGCATGACGTTATCGGACGGTTGGAGCGCGAGTATGAGGGCGATCCACGCGCACGGTTTATCCGTTTTCCGGCTTTGGACGAAAACGACGAAAGCAACTTTGACTATCCCTACGGCTTGGGCTACACTACTGAAGCACTCCACAAGCAACGCGATATAATGGACGATGCAAGTTGGAAAGCTCTCTACATGAACGAGCCGATAGAGAGGACAGCAACCCTCTTTGACGCATCCGAACTGCAATACTTTGAAACACTACCAGATAGAGAGCCGGACAACATTATTGCCGTGTGTGATACGAAAGAACAGGGATCGGACTATTGTGCTATGCCAGTTCTGTATCAGTACGGCGATCTGTTTTATGTAAACTCTTTTATCTGCGACAACGGAAAGGTTGAATCTATCCAGCCGAGAGTTGCACAGCGACTTGTAGATGAAAAGGTTAAAATGTGCCAAATTGAAAGCAACCGTGGTGGCACCTTGTTCGCGCAAACGGTTAAGGACAAGGTAAAGGAGCTGGGAGGGTTTACGTCTATCACGACTAAGTGGACGCAATCAAATAAGGCAACACGCATTGTCGCAAACTCCGCTTGGGCAAAGAGCCATTTCTATTTTCGCGATCCGAAGTCGGAAAGCACAAGTAAAGAATACCGTACTGCCATGACGCAGCTTTGCTCTTATTCGATGGTTGGTAAAGTGGCGCATGATGACGTTGCAGATGTCATTAGCTTGACCGTTGAATATATTCTAAACTACATGGGGCAAAAAGCGGTTATTATGCGTAGACCGTTTTAACAAAGGATATTGCAAAATCCGCGCATTTGTGGTATAATCCATAATGCAAGGGTAGCAGACTTGCGTAACTGTATAGGTGGTAGGCGCGGTATATCCGCGCTTAACATAGTTGCGTCCTGTTAATGCTGCTACCATTAACGGGGCGCAATTTTTTGCTTTGTAGCAGGAGGCAAAAAATGTACACGGTTTATCAGCACATTTTCCCAAACGGTAAACGCTACATTGGTGTGACGCGCAATTCCGTTGAAAAGCGTTGGGGGTACAAGGGATATAACTACAAATCGCAAGTGGTTGGACGCGCAATCGAAAAGTACGGTTGGGACAACATAGAACATGATGTTTTTGCTGTGTGTGAAACAAAAGAACAGGCAGAGCGGATAGAGCGTTGGCTTGTCAAGTATTACGATACAACAAATCCGATGTGTGGATATAATGTGTTGCCCGGTGGCGATGTTGCGGTAAACGATGCTACTCCAGAAATGCGGTATAAACTTGGAAATGGAAATAGAGGCAGAAAACATACCGAAGAAGAAAAAGCAAAGATTAGCGACGGATGCAAACGTGCGTTTAACAGGCCAGAAAGCAACGGGTGTATTGGAAAGAAAGCGTCAGAAGAAACAAAAGCAAAAATGAGAGAGGCGCACAAAGATCTTGCCACGCCAGTAAATTGCTTCTCACAAGATGGTAAGCTTTTATTTACGTTTAGGGCAATTAACGAGGCAGCAGAATACGTTCACGGTAATACTGGCGCAATAAGTAGATGTTGTAGGCATCTACCACGATACAAGACCGCAAAAGGATATATATGGGAGTATGCACGATGATGTCCCGGACTGCCTTGCGATGTTTGTTGACTGGCAGATGTCCGACCACTCCAATATTGTTCAGATTCTGAAGCGTCCGTTCTAAATATTGTACTTTTCCACTTGCTGAAATCACAAAATGTGGTATAATATACAAAATGGAATGAATATTCGTTCTTTTATGCAAGCTGGGGGATAGGCGGGAAATCTGCCACCGACCATTGGGCAAACGCCCATAAAGATGCCGCCCACGGGCTTCTCCTTTCACCGTGGAGCGCCTAAGAATGCATGAGCGGCTAGAAACCGCACAAGTCCCGGCATGGAGTGGCGACCTAAACCGGGCAAAATATAGGCAATTGGTGTAATGGTAGCACACAAGGCTTTGAACCTTGGGGCGGTGGATCGAAACCATCATTGTCTGCCAGTAAAGACAGGCATAGCGCCTTTGGGATGACACGGCAGCATTAAAGGGGTGGGGACGCTGCCGATGGAGAAAACTATTTGAAAGCTATTAGAGCAGATTTGCCTACAACGCTTGAGTCCGTTGAACTGCTTGTGTTGGCAGACTATCACTATGCCGACCCAAACAGTGACCATGACTTAATTAAGCGCGACATTGACTATGTTGCCACGCACGAAAACGCTTATGCGATTCTTGCGGGTGACATTATGAACTGTGCGATTAAGTCATCCGTGAGCGACACCTACGGCGATACGCTTTCGCCGATGGACGAACTTGCCGTGTGTTGTGAACTGCTTCAGCCTATCACTCACAAAATCGTCGGAATCGTCGGAGGCAACCACGAAGCGCGGCATTACAAGACGAACGGCGTTGATATGACCTATATCCTTGCCCGTCAGTTGGGAATTGAGGATAAGTATTCGTCGGACAGTGCGCTGGTATTTTTGCGTGTTGGTGCTGATGGTGGCCCTAGGAACCATCATCGTCCTGTGTGCTATACAGTCTATCTCACGCACGGTACGGGCGGTGGACGCAAAGAGGGCGGCAAGATTCAGCGCCTTGTTGACTTGTCATCTATCTGTGATGCCGATGTTTTCATCTGCGGACATACCCATCTCCCGGCAACGCTAAAGACTGCGTTCGCTCGTCCGAATCCCGCAAACAGCAGTATTACATATTGCACCAAACTGTTTGTGAACGCTGCCGCAAAGCTAGACTACGGTGGATATGGTGATACGCTTGGATTTAGACCGAGTTGCAAGGACACGCCGAGGATCTTGCTGTCCGGCACGCAAAAGGAAATGAGGGCGGTAGTGTGATGCCGCAAGAGGTAATCAATGCGATTGTGAGTATCATTGCCACAGGCAAAGAGGCAATCGTGAGGCGCGAAAAGGGCAAGTGGGTTGTTCTGGAAAACGGACGGCGACTTGTCTATAAAGAAAAGTAATACAGAATCCTCACAGCAAACGGGCCGTGGGTAGAGTCAAATGGGGCTGTTCTTTCGGGGACAGTCTCTTTTTTTATTAGGGGTGATTGTTTGGACGAAAATGTAATTCGGGTTTCTCCAGTTGTCCGAAACGATATGTTTGGGCGACTGGATATTTACGCATCGTTTGATGAGATCACCCGCGAGAACGTGCTTGGAGAGTTAAACTCCGCGCTTGTGTACCATGTCGGCAATATGCTCCAAGAGGAGTTTCTGTACTGGTACACGCGAGGCGTTCAGCCGATTCTGAACCGACGCAAGGAGATCCGCGAGGACATCCTTAATATCGTTCAAGTCAATATGGCTGCCGAGGTAGTTGACTTCAAGAACGGTTATCTTCTTCAGAAGGAATGTTGTTATACCGCACGGCGCAAGGGTGTCCAGACGAAAATCAAAAAGCTGAATGAGTTTCTGCACCGTTCCGGCAAGGCCGACGCAGACAACAAGACTGCCGATTGGTTTCACCGTGTAGGCAAGGGTGTGACATTCGTTGAGCCGAATGATGACGATGAAGTCCCATTCAAGGCATACGCACTCGACCCGCGCTCTGCGTTTGTTGTCTATTCGCTTCGCCCCGGAAACAAGCCCGTTATGGGCGTAAATCTGGTTGTATCGGACGAGATCGCTCACTTCGATGTGTTCACCGAGCGCGAGGTGTTTCACCTCTCCGGCACGGTTGTCGGCAAGATGGTGACCACACAGAAGAGTCATAGCTTCACGGTGACGGCGACTACGCTTGATAGCGTTGAGCCAAATGTTCTTGGGTACATTCCAATCATCGAGTACCGCTACAACAGCGTGAACACAGCGGCGTTTGAACTTGCTCTTCCGCTCATTGACGAACTGTCCAACCTTGCGTCCAACGCAGCTGACGGTGTGGAACAGTTCATCCAGTCCCTTGCGATTGCCGTTAACTGCGAGTTCCCGGAGAACGTCACGGTGACGGACATCCGCAAGGCCGGAATGATTGCTCTGCGGAGCATCGGTGAGAACAAGGCAGATTTCAAGGTTCTGTCCGAACAGCTTGACCAGACGCAGACGAAGGTTCTCATGGACAACCTTGAGGACAAGATTCTCCGCATCTGTGCTATGCCGAGCCGCAACAACGGTGGTTCTGCATACGATACAACGGGCGCAGCAATCTTGGCCTCTTATGGATGGTATCAAGCTGACTGCTCTGCCAGAAATACGGAAGACCTTTTCCGTGAAAGCAACCGACAGTTTGACCGCATCGTTGTTGAAATTCTTCGGCGCAAGGGACTTCTGGACATCGACCCGAATGATTTCGAACTCAACTTCCCGCATGGCGAGACTGCGAACGTGCAAAGCAAGGCGCAAGCGTTCCAGACGCTCTTGGCGGCGGGTATGCACCCCGAACTTGCCGCAGAGAAGTCCGGCATCTCGTCCGACCCCGTAAAGGATATGAAGATGTCCGAGGAGTATATCAAGATGATTTGGGGCGACCCAGCCAAAAAGGTTGGGGCCGAGCAAACCAACGGCGGCAACGGTGAAGCTGAAATCATCGAGAGCGACAATGACAACGGCGAGAATGACACGGGTGGTGCTGTCTAATGAACAGCATACTCCCGATGGACGAACTCAACCGACTGGACGCACAACTGCGGGAGCGGTTTGGATACGAACAACTCCCGCAAGACAAGTCCGTTATGCGTGAAGTAGAGGACTTGCTTGAAGACTTGTTCCTTTTTGCCTATGCAATGGGCAATGAAGTCACAAATGATAACCTCACGCCGAGCAGTGCCGTAGGTTATACCCCTTATACCCCTACTGTTGATGAAGTCATGGAAACTGTTGACGCAAAGGTGGCGGGTAAAAGCTGGAGAGAGCGTGTCGAGGATTACTTCTCAAACGGCGGCACAGGGGCAGATATTTCCCGGATCGCAGACACCGAAACGCACAGGATTGCCAATACTGCCGCTTACAGGACGGCAAAGAAAGCCGGAGCAACCACGAAAACGTGGGTGACAATGGCAGACGAGCGTGTGCGTGATACTCATTCTTATCTTGAACTTGAAACTGTAGGGATTGACGAGGATTTCTACACGTTCGACGGCGATCATGCACCAGCCCCCGGATTGTTTGAGTTGCCGGAGAACAACATTAACTGCCGCTGCGAACTTTTGTTTTCGTGAGGGGGGGGGGATAGAAAATGAGCGATACTGTACTTGTCGCAATCATAACTGGCCTTTGTGCCGTAATCGGACAATGGCTAATCTCCCGTCAGCAAGCGACGAAGCGAAAAGTAGATGATGCCGTGAGGGACGCGAAACTAGATGATCGTCTTGCCGGGGTTGAAAAGCGGCTTGACGAACACAACAACTACGCATCCCGCTTCATGGAAATTCAGACGGACATTGCGGTAATCAAAAATGACATCAAGACGCTTTACAAGGAGAACGGGTAATGAAACTTGGAAACAAACTGTATGACGTTCTGAAATGGGTTGCTCTCATCTGCATCCCGGCGCTTGCCACGTTCTATGTTGCGCTTGCCCCTGTGTGGGGTTGGCCTTATGCGGACGAGGTTGCGAAGACCGGGAATGCCATCTGCGTACTGCTTGGCGCTCTGCTTGGCATCAGCACGGCACAATATTACAAGGGTCAGCACTAAAAGCGAAACGCTTCAAATAGCAAGAGGGTTATGCATGGCGGGATTTGCCCCCGCCCCCCTCTCAAATTAGAGAGAGGACTTTTGCTATGGAAGATCGAGCATACATCGTATATAAGCACACTTCGCCAAGCGGAAAAGTATACATCGGAATTACAAAGCAAACGGCAAACGGAAGATGGAAAAATGGATTTGGCTATCAATCTTCCCCGCATTTTTGGAGCGCAATTCAAAAATACGGATGGGGCAATTTTGCTCACGAAATTCTGTTTGACGGATTGAAACGTGATGATGCTTGTAAAAAAGAAAAGGAACTCATTTTGCAGTTTCATTCTTTGAATCCGGCGTTTGGATACAACCAAAAAACTGGTGGAGACATTGGTTCTCAACTTAGCAAAGAATCTCTAAAAAAATTATCTGATTCTTGCAAAAAGTTTTACGCCGAACACCCGGAAGTTGTAAAGAGAATATCCGAAAAAAACAAAGGATACAAGCACACAGATGAGGCCAAAGCAAAGATGAGTGAGGCCGCGAAAAACAGGCACTATACACTTTCCGATGAGTGGAAGCAAAAGATAGGCAACTCAAACAAAGCAAGAATAACTTCTGACGCAACACTCTACGAAGAAACTTGCAAAAGATGTAGGGCAAACGGGTATAAAACAGCAAGGCCAGTAGTACAACTAACTGTTTGCGGAGAATACGTTGCAATGTTTAGCAGCGCTCATGAAGCAGAAAGAGATACCGGGGTTCGCAACGGAAACATTGCACGTTGTTGTGCCGGAAACGGAAAATCTGCGGGTGGTTATAAGTGGCAATACGCCGATGAATATAACAGCAGTAGGGAAACTGCCTAAAAAACGCAAGCGACACGACAAGTCGGTAAAAAACGGAAAACATGGTGAGGGAACACCTATAAAACGCAAGGAGAAAAAATGAAAGTTGATACCAACGCTATCACGGGCTTTTCTGAAATGAGCGCAGAGGAAAAAGTAAACGCTCTGCTTGAACTTGAAATCGAAGCGCCTGTGCCAAAAGACGGCGCGGACGAAATAACAAAGCTAAAAAACGCGCTTTCAAAGGCAAATGCAGAAGCAAGTGACTGGAAGAAACAACTGCGCGAGAAGCAATCCGAACAGGAACGAGCCGAGGCAGAGAGAGCGGAGCGTGAAGCGGCAGTCGAGGAAGAACTGCGGACTCTCCGTAGGGATAAGACGGTGAGCGGGTTTATCGCGCAGTATCTCGCTCTTGGCTATACACAGGAACTTGCGCTCAAGGCGGCAGAGGCAACTGCTGACAATGATGCCGCCACGATTATGTCCTGTCAGCAAGAATATCTTGCGGCGAAAACTAAGGAACTTGAGGCGGCGGCGCTGAACAAGCAACCGACCCTCACTCCCGGTGCGCCGCCCTCTGGCAAGAGCGCGGAGGAACTTGCCGAGGATAAGATGCGAAAGTATTTCGGTCTGCCTCCGAAGAAATAATTAAAGGAGTAATGCTCAATGGCAACTACTGTTGTTGCACCTGCCGCAAACGCGATTAGCTATGCGGAACTTTATCTGCCCCTTCTGGACGAGGCGTACAAGGCCGAGTCCAAGTCTGCTGTCCTTGACACTCTGAGTGAGTATGTCAGCTTCACGGGCGGCAACACCGTCAACATCTTCAACATCAACCCTGTCGGCATGGGCAACTATGACCGCAACGCTGGTTACGTCCCCGGCGATGTGACTGGTACTTGGCAGCCCTACGTTCTGGAAACTGACCGTGGTCGTAGCTACCAGGTTGACTTCCTCGACAACGAACAGGCCATGTCTCTCGTCGTGCCGAATCTGCTTGCCACCGTGGAGCGCCAGCACATCATCCCCGAAGTCGATGCCTATCGCTTTGCCCAGTATGCTTCTGGTGCGGCGGCTGGCAATGTTGCGACCGAAACCCTGTCTGCGGGTGCAGCTACCATCGCCTCCATTGACGGCGCTACCGAGGCGCTTGACAACGCCGAGGTTCCCTATGAGGGACGTATTCTGTTCGTCAGCCCCGGCACTTATCGGCTCATCAAGAGCGGCATCACCCGCATGGTTATGAACCGTGACCGCGATGTGGACTACAACGTGGAGATGTACAACGATATGCGTGTCATCACCGTGCCGCAGCCCCGTTTCCAGACGGCGATTACCCTTGCCGCTCCGACCACCTCCAGCGGTGCTGGCGGCTTTGCCCCCGCTACTGGCGCGTCGGCTATCAACTACATGATCATCCACCCGTCTGCCGTCCTGCAAGTCATGCAGCACTATGCTCCCCGTGTCTTTAGCCCGGAGCAAAACATCGAGGCCGACGCTTGGCGTGTGCAGCCCCGCTACTGCCACGGTGCTTGGGTCAAGTCCCACAAGACCAACGGCATCTACGTCTCTCACGCCTAATCATGGCAGTCCGCAAAAACCCGGACGGTTCGATCACCGTGGGCATCTTCAAGGACGAACCCAAGCCGGAAGTTAAGACGGAAAAGCCGAAGAAATCGGTGAAACCGAAAGAAAACAACGGAGAGGGCTAACAACCCTCTCCGCGCCCACACGAAGGAGTGCTGACAATGACTGACGAGCAAAAACTGGAGATCCTTGCGACACTCCTTGACGATGGCGGGGAAGTGCCAAGCGACGAGAAGTTGCAGACGTACCTCACGCTTGCGGGGAATGAAATCCTCAATTGGCTTTACTGGGACATCGGCGGTGTGCCGGACGATGTGACGGAAGTGCCGAGCAAATATGACGGCGTACAAATATATGCCGTTGTTGCCGGGTACACACACGCCGGGTCTGAGGGGCAGTCCGCGCACATTGAGAACGGTATTCACCGTAGCTTCAACTACGATGACATGGTTGGGTACATCCGAGACACCCGCCATGTGACACCGTATGTAAGGGTGTGATGCCGTGAGGACGCTTCAGAGAAACAAGCGGGATGTCTGGTATTCGCTCTATCTTGGCGAAACCGAGATGATGGACGCTGACGGGAACTACACGGGCGAGACTGCCATAGCGTATGCCGAACCCGTGAAGACCCGGGCAAATGTGTCCCCCGCAACGGGGCAGAGCAGCATGGAGATGTTTGGCAATCTCACGGATTATGACCGTGTGATTGTGACCGACGAGGTTGACATTCCCGTGGACGAGAACTCTGTCATCTGGATTGATATGACTCCTGAAGACGGAGAATACAACTACGTTGTGCGCCGGGTTGCACGGAGTTTCAATAGTGTGAGCATCGCAGTACGCAAGGTTGATGTGACGGATGCAGATAACGGTTAACGGCGTAGGACACGCACTAAAGGCAATAGAGCGATACGCCAACACGGATGACAAGTTGCAAGAGATAGCCAAGCGGCTGTGCGAGGTCGGAGAACCGATTATCAAGCAGATTCACGGACATCATGCAACCGTCACAACCGAAGCCATGAAGAGCGGATACAGAATCACCGCAAGCGGAGAGGACGTTCTGTTCATCGAGTTTGGTGCTGGCGACCAAGCGGGTAGCGAAAACGGAAATTATGATGCCGTTCCCGCATCTGCCCGTCCCGGTAGTTGGTCTGAAACTCACGCACAGCAGTATTCAAAGCATGGATTTTGGATATTTGGCGGTCAAAAGTTTACAACTGTTGCTCCGTCTCCCGCTTTCTATTATGCCTATGAATACATGGTGCAAAATCTACCGCAAGTTGCAAAGGATGTGTTGGGTTCTTGATTTCTAATAACGCTATCTTTACCGTCATCCGAACTGCGGTACTTGCAACCGTGCCGTCTGCAAATGTCACTCAAACCTACGCAGCTACCCCCGCTAAATTTCCAACTGTCTTTGCGCGAGAAATCGGACGATTTATGCCACAAACGGTGCAAACCATGACCAACGCGCAAGACGTTTATGAAACCACATGGGAAGTGCAGATTTTCTCCAACCTCACAAGCGGCGCGAAGGAACAGGCGTATAGCTTGATGTCCATCGTCAAGAACGCTTTGGGTGGGATGTACTTCATCGAAACGATGGAAAACCCCATCGACAGACAAGACAACAAGTATTACACACTCGTTGCTCGTTTCCGGCGCATTGTCGGTGACGGCAACACACTCAACTAAGATAAGGAGTTTTGCTTATATGGCTGGCGAAATTGGCGCTCTGGGCGTAAAAATCCTCTACGCCCCGGAAACTGTCGCCGGGCAGAAACCGTCTACTGGTTTCGCACAAAAGGCGACTGGCGCGACGCTGAACATTGCGGACTTCGTGACCGCTGTGTCCGGCCTGTCCGCTGACATTGACAAGGGCGATGTCACCCCCATCTCCGAGCCGCAGTACGGCAGACGGCGCTTCATCCCGCTGCTCTACGGTAATGATGGTTCGATCAAGTTCACTTGCAACATCAACAAGATTTCCCGCGATGACTGGAATGCCATCGTCACCGAGCATGGTGCGCTGACTGGCGGTCTGTCCATGTGGTGGGAAATCATCCTTCCCGGCGATGACATGGGCTATTTCTTCCGTGGCGAACCTTGCCCGATGCAGATGCCCGACTTCACCGCTGGCGAGGTTGTGCAAGGCGATGTCGAGATCATCGAATCCGACAACGTGGGTTACGAAGCTAAGATCGAAAGCTGATAACCACAAACAACGGGGCGGTTTAAAACGCCGCCCCTTTTGAATAGAGCATGAGACGAGATTTTGAAAGAGTAGGAGATTGACAAATGATTCAGTTTACTGCCGATGGCAAGGACTACAAACTTGAAGTGACCGCTTTCACGCTGAAGCAGATGGAAAAGTCCGGCGTGAACTTTGCACAGCTTGGAGAAAAGCTGTTGGGCGCGGAAACCCTCTGGAAAGGGCTTTTTATCGCCCATCACAATACCGTTCCCGACTCCAAGCGCATGGAGATCTACCGCGCTCTGGCGGCTGTCGCTGACGGAGCGGAACAGGAATATGACGAGAACGGCGAACCGATTGATGCGCTGATGTCTGCCGTTGCCGACGAGTATGAGAGCGCGATTAAGGCACTGAAGCGTGGCACGGGAAACGTCGCGTGGAAACGGACGTAAGTGATGGCGTTTCGTTTCAAGATGTCGATTTAGAAGCATCACAATCACAATTTGGAAAAGCACTCGATTCCATGTGTCCGTACTTTTTACATTACGGTATGACATGGGACGAGTTTTGGTTTGAAAGCCTAGATCGTTTAGCGTTCTTCTGGCAGAAGCATCAGTTCGACGTTGAAGCAAGAAACCAAGAACTGTGGATGCAAGGCATCTATATCCAAGAGGCGGTTGCCGTTGTCATGGACACGAAGCACATGGTCAAATACCCGGACAAACCGCACAGGATCACCGAGATGACCGATGCAGAACGCAAAGCGGATAATCGGCGCAAGATAGAACGCTTGCGTGAGTTTTTACACGCCCATAAGCAAAACTGGGATATGAGACACAACAAGGGGAGCGAATCGACTTGACGGTAGAAAACATCAGCCTTGACGTAAAAACCAACGCTGGGAGCGCCGCAAAACAGGTTCGCTCCCTTTCGTCCGCTTTGAGTAGCGTGAGAAGCGCCGGGAAAAGTGTTGCTTCTGGCGGTACGCACAAAGCAGTGTCCCGTGTTGGAAACGCCGCAAAGACGGCAACCAAACACACAAATAAATTTTTTGCGTCCATCAAGCGCATTGCGGGGTACAGACTTTTGCGTACCATGCTCAAAGAAATCACGCAAGGATTTCAAGAGGGATTAAAACACGCCTATGCCTTTAGCCGGGGAATTACTGGTTCTCTTGCACAGGCGTTGGATCACCTTGCGTCTGTTTCTGGGCAAATGAAGAACCAGATGGGCGCGGCGTTTGGGGAACTGCTTCAAACGATTATGCCTATCATTGAGGCAATCGCCGCCGCAATCACCCGACTGATGACCGCTCTGTCTGCGCTGTTTGCGGCACTTGGCGGCAGAGCGCAGTACCTTTCTGCCGGAGAGGATGAAGCTACCGCATGGGACAAGGCAAGCGGAGCGGCAAGCAAGTACAAGAAAACCATCCTTGGATTCGATGAAATCAACCGTCTAAATGACAAGAACAAGGGCGGCGGTGGTGGAGCGGATTCCAACGTCGGCAAGTGGGAACTTGCTGATTTGCCGGATTGGGCAGAGAAGGTTCGTCAATCCATCGAAGATGGAAACTGGAGTGCGGCGGGGAGCGCACTTGCCGAACACATTAACGATGTGTTTGACGATTGGAACTCTGAAAAGGCCGGAAAAAAACTTGGTGAAAAAATAAACAAAGCAATTAACTTTGCTTTTGGCTTCACTAATGGTATTGTTCCGTCCAAAATAGGGCAAAAAATCGCTGGATTTTTAAATGGAGCATTTGGCGAAATTAATTTTGAAACGCTTGGTTCTACGCTCGTTGGAGTGTTTACTGGCGCTTTTGATGGTTTGATTGGGTTCGTATCAAATCTTGATACATACGAAATTGGAAACGCAATAAAGAACTTTATCGTCGGTGGGTTAAACCGCGCAAGCGATTGGATGGACGATAAAGATTTTAAATCAATAGGCAAAACCGTTTCCGATAAAATCATTAAATTCTTTGACGGACTAGATCCAAAAGAACTTGCAAAGTCAATCGGGCGTTTTATTTCTACCGCGCTTGAAAAAGCAAAAGACTTTTTGTCTGGCGTTGATTGGGAGGCCATCGGCAAAAAGGTTACTGAGTGGTTTATAACGCTGTTCTCCAACATTGACTGGGATGATCTTGCAAGCAAGGCATTGGGATTCCTTGGCGAAGCGATGGGTGCTGTCGGTGGATTTCTTGGCGGCGTTGCAGAGGGCGCACTTAGCAAAGAAATTGAGGGCGTTGTGCAAGAAATCACAATGATTCTTTCCGATGCGTCCCTTGTGCTTGGCGCAATTCTTCTGTTTTCTGGACACATCCCGCTTGGACTTGGTTTGCTTATTGCTGGTTTGGCTGGCAAAGACGAAGCTGAAGCAGACTGGGATAAAGTACCCGATAAGACTAAGGGAATAATTGCCGTAATAGAAGAAGCGGCTGGAGCTGCTCTGCTGGCACTTGGTGCGGTGTTGCTGTTTTCTGGTGCTTCAATTCCCTTGGGACTTGGTTTGCTTGCTGCTGGTGGCGCTGTTCTTGCTACGCAAAAAAAGGAAGATTGGGAATTTGTATCTGACGAAGTTAAGGGGAAAATTGCGGCTATTGAACTCGCGGCTGGAGCTGCTTTGATTGCCCTTGGATTGATTCTTGCTTTTTCTGGAGCGGGGATTGGTCTTGGCCTTGGAATGATTGTCGCTGGCGGCGCTGTTCTTGCAACCGCCGCAAAAGAAGACTGGACAAAAGTATCTAGTGAGATTCAAACAACGCTTGCAGTAATCGGAGCTGTGACAGGGATTGCGCTTATGGCAGTTGGCATTATGCTTCTTTTGACTGGCGCAGGAATCGGGCTTGGACTTGGATGTATACTCGCTGCATCTGCGGTTTTGGGAGCAACTGCGGCAAGTTTCAGTATTGACGGAACCAAAAACGATTTGACCAGCGCAATGGACGAAGTTGGTGTAAACGGAGAAAACAACTTTGGGAAAATTGCAAAAGCAATCGATGGAGTTGTTACTGCTGTAAGCAATTTAATTAATTGGTTCAGCACACTAAAAACTAGAATAGGCGAAGTCAATACTGGCCTAAACAACATTGAACAACACAAAACAATGTATGGTGATGTGTGGGGAGAGGTTGTTCGTGGATCTGAACTTGGCCTTTATGCAAGCGGAGGCGCAATCGAGAACAACGGTTCTCTTTTCGTCGCAGGTGAAGCTGGCCCGGAGATCGTGGCGAACATGGGCAACCGCACGGGAGTCATGAACGTGGAGCAGATGGAGGCGGCAGTCGCCAACGGAAACATCGGAGTCATCAACGCAATCTACGGAATGGCAAACGCCATTGTAAACGCCGTGGAGAGCATTGACCCGGACATCACTCTTGACGGGCAGTCTCTCGCTGACAAGATGTATCACTATAATCAGCAAGCCGCAAATCGCTATGGTGCGGCAATGGTGACTTGATAGGGGGCGTAATAACATGACATTCATAGTAAACGGTGTTGACATTACGCCCTACATCGCGCACGGCGGCGTGAAGTGGAGTCGCAATGACGTTGATGGGCCGAACGCTGGACGTATGCTCGAGAACGGCGACATGGACAGAGACAGGGTAAGCACCAAGTACCGTTGGGATATCACTTGCCGCCCACTCACAGCTGCGGAACAGGCCATTGTGCTTACGGCAATTGAACCTGTGTTTGTGCCTGTAACCACCATCGACCCTCAAACCAACACCACAAGCACGTTCACTTGCTATGCTAACAACTTTCCAAGCACATACATGATTGAGGATGCAAACGGCAATGAGTGGTGGACAGGACTTGCGTTCCCGCTGATCCAGAAATGAGGTGTAGCGAGTGCCGCTTTTACAGAACGATTTCTACATAGGTTCACCGTCTGCACCTCTCTATCACTATTCTAACCGTTCACTCACAATTAACGGCACATCCGGCACATTTTCTGTTGACCCCATCGGAAACGAGTTGACGGTTGATACCTTCACATTCACCATTAAATACCGCTACGATGCGGATTTGATTTACGCGCCAAGAGGAGCAAGCGGGTATAGAGATACAAACGGAAAAATCTACCGCTTGTCTGCAACGGGTGTGCGGCAGTATTGGAATTTTGTTCCGCGCAATTCCGACAAGCTGATTGACAGCAACGGAAACACGTTCCGAATCTTTGCTGGGTATGAACCTAACAACTATCTTGATGTGCCTTATGGTGTGCCGTGCTACTGGTACATCAACAACGCCTACTATGCCAAGGGGTATCTAAAAACCGTAGACAGGGTGGGCAAGTATTCGTGGAAAATCACTTGCATTTCTGGCATTGGATTGCTCGATGAACGTAATCATGGCGGCGGGATTTATACAGGACAGACGTTCCGCGAAGTGGCGCAGAGCATCATCGGAAACACGTTCCGCTTTGTTCTCGACCCCGCTGTTGCCAACGTATCTATCTACGGGCATCTGCCTTACGATACTGCTAGAAACAACTTACACCGTCTGCTGTTTTCTTGCGGTGCGTCGATGCTAAAAAACACGGCAACGATTGATTATAAAATTGCGTACCTCAATGCATCCGAAACAACCGTCCCCGCTTCTCGCATTGCGATGGGCGGGTCTGTTAAGTACACTCTCCCTGCGAACACCGTGGAGATCACAGAACACGCTTTCTACCAGACGGCGCACGATGAGACTGCGGTGGTGTTCGACAATACCACCGAACCCGCTGCCGATAACCTCACCGTGGTTTTCGACCAAGCCCCCGTCTATGATTTGCAGACAAGCGGGACGCTCACGATTATCGAAAGCGGCGTGAACTACGCAATCGTGTCTGGCATTGGAATCATCACGGCAAAGAAATACACGCACACGCAACAGATCGTGCGTCAATCCGTTCGCAGTCAAAACGAAGTCGAGCGTCTGAAGAGCGTGACCGGGAACGAGTTGATTTCCTCTGCGAACTCGCTCTCCGTGGCAAGGCGTGTGCTTGCGTACTACAGTTCCGCAAAAACCGTTAAGGCAAAGATACACCTTAATAATGAAAAGCTAGGTTCAATGCTGTCTACCGTGGACGCTTTTTATGAGAGCGTAACGGCAATTTTCGGAAAAGCAACCGTAAAGCCCAGCACGTTCCTTGGCGCAGATGTCGAATTGATTGACGGGTACACCCCCGGCAATAATGGCAACACCTATAACACCAGACAGTTTATTCCGACAAGCGGTTCGTTTACTGTCCCGCCCGGCGTGACTCTGCTCAAGATTGCCGCAATCGGTGGTGGTCAAGGTGGTCAAGGCGGGTTTAATGGCGAAAGAGGAAACGGCACATCATCGCAAGTACAGCAAGTCACGGGCGGCGGCGTGAGACGGTGGGAATATAAGAGTTCCCAAGTCACTGCATCTGGTGGACAGGGCGGTTCTGCGGGTGACCCCGGAAAGGTCTATGTCGCAGAGGTATCTGTTACTCCCGGACAAGTCCTCACCGTCACGGTTGGGCAAGGCGGCACAGGCGGTTCTGCCAACGGCGGTTGGGGAGCAGACGGAACTCCGTCAACCGTTACAGGGACGGGCGTTGACATTTCGTCCGACAACGGACTTGTGACTGCCGGATATTTTGATGTCATCGGTCAAACCTACTACGCATCACCCGGTGAAGCGGGGCAACGTGGCGGCGACGGTGGACTTGCTGACGGCGGTGGGTCTGGAAATAACGGCGCAGATGGACTTCCCGGAGAGAGCATTGGCACAGAAAGCGGCGGTGCGGGTGGTATCGGCGCAATCGCACAGCAACCAGAGGGCGAATCGGTGTTCATCTATGACCGCTTCCGTGGTTCTGGTGGAGGCGGCGGTGGCGCAGCTTTCGGCGCAAGCGGTTCTGACGGAACTGATGGTTTCGCAAGCATTTCCGAAGTGGACGGCGGCAACGGCGGCAACGGTGCTACTGCGGCCCCTCCGAGTCAACCGACCTACGGCAACGGTGGTACGGGTGGAAACGGCGGCGGCGGAGGCGGTAATGCCGGACTTGTCCAATGGCAATGGGACATCACCATGCCAAACCCGGAATATACGCTTGGCACTCCCGGAAATGGCGGGTCTGGTTCTGCCGGGGCATCTGGCGGCGACGGATGCGTAATCATCTATTATTGAGGTGGTTCTATGGCAAATTACAATTCATCTTACACAGGGGCGCAGATTGATAGTGCCGTTGGCAAAGCGAATAATCCAGATAGCACACCGACCGCAAACAGCGGCAATCTAATAACGAGCGGGGGCGTTGCTGCGGCTATTGCTGCGGCGTTGGGGGCCAATGTCGGTGGAATTAAACAATCCGTAGAGATTGCACCCAACACCGAGACAGCCAGCCTCACGCCCGGTGTCTACTATGCCAGCGCCGAAACTGCCTCAACGCTCCCTTACTATCCGTCAGCTAGAAAATCAACATTGTTTGTCTTTTTTCAAGGGCCAAACATCGGGAGAATACAGGTGTGTTTCGACGGAATAAACATCTACAGTCGCGTAGTCGGCGCTGCTTGGCGGAAGTTCAGCGGGGAGGTAGTACCAAATGGATGAACTTGAGTATTATGACGGTGCGTGGACGGGCCAAGAGATTGATGCCGGAATCGGGCTGGCGGGTACGCTTGCAAATGCTATGGCGGTGGTGGTTGACGGCAACAAGTCGGCGGTGAGTGCCGCTGTTGGGCAATATGTCCTCGTTAAAAACAGCACCATCACAAGCATCTCTGACGGGCTTTATACGGCAGCACAGGCCATTCCCGCGGCAACCGCTATCGACGCGACCTATCTGACGGCGGTCAGCAAAGGCGGGCTGAACGCTCTCGTCCAAGAGGTGATGGCCTTGCCGCTGATCGCCAATGTAAGCCATGTAAGATATGTGCGCCCGGATTCATCCTACACGACCGTGCTTTCTGTGCTGCAATATCTTGCTGACAATCATATGTTTCCCGTGGCAACAACTGGCAGCGTTAGTACTCCAATGCCGTTTATTGGTAGCATTAGTGTTGGCAGCGTCGGGTTTATCGTGGGCATGACCTATCAAGCTGGATCGACGCCGAAGTATTACGGGACTATCGCTGTCGGTTTCTATAATAGCACTGACACGGGGTTCTACAAGATCATGAACGGAACCGTAACAAAACAAGGCATTTCGTGAATAGGAGGGCATAAAAATGGAACAGAAATTTTTCCATCACAGAATCAAGCATGACTTGAACACGGACGCGTGGGACAAGGGCGTCGAGATCCACGATACTCTTGAGGCCGCTCTTGGCGCTTACCATGCCTACCTTGGGGCATACGCCTACGGACGCAACGGCGACACGGACTATGTGTCTTGCGAAATCACCGACCTGTACGGTGCTAAAATCGACGGTGCGACTTGGATTCGCCCGAATGCTGAGACTCCCGCAGAATGATTTACATTGGCGTTGATACTGCCGCCACGATCTCTGCAAACGCCGCGAAGATTTTGAAAGACAATGGAGTGTCCTTTGTCGGACGCTATCTTGTTCCAGATGGAATGTGGAAGAATCTGAAACAGGACGAAGCAAAGGCACTCCATGATGCGGGACTGGCAATTCTTCTGTGCTGGGAAATCAACGCGGGAGATGTCAAGGGCGGCGCAGAACGGGGAAAGAGCGACGGAGCAAGGGCAAAGAACCTTGCAGAAGCGTTTGGAGTACCACACGGAACTGCGATCTATTTCACTTGCGACTACTGCGCCCAAGAGAACGAGTACCCCACCATTGAGGCGTACATTCGCGCCGCACAAGAGGCGTGTTATCCGTATGAGGCGGGTATGTACGGTCATGCGGGGTTGGTTGACTATCTCGCGCAAAAGGGTGCTTGCAGAAAATTCTGGCAATGCGTAGCATGGAGTCTTGGCAGACTGTCGCAGTATACAACCGTCTATCAGTATATGTGGAGCGGCGGGGCAGAGTCCGTGGAGATGCAGAGCAAGGTTGGATTCCCTGTTGATATGAACAAGACCACAAGCATCGAAGCGGCAAAGCTGTGGATGCCTCAGGCTAAAGTGCCAGAAACGAACTGGTACGATGACGCGATGGAGTGGGCTAAACAAGAACGTCTTGTCATGGACGGGCGACCCAACGACCCGCTCACAAGGGCTGAGTTTGCGATGGCAATGTATCGTCGCTTTGGGCCGAGCGACAGTAAAGAGGCAAGCGGACTCCTGTCTTAGTGATACTTAGAGTATAGCGCCTACAGGCAACATACATTTAGTATCAGTTATCGCAAAAAAATAGACACTTGCTTGCTCTGGTCAATCACAATTCGGTCAATTATGTTTCGCCAGAACTCTTGCTTTTGTTGGCGCGACAGATTTGCATAATGTTGTAAAAAGTCATTACCAATTACAACAGTTGGTTTCCGAGGCCGACTTTCTTTCACTTCAAGGAGGGGCGTGAGTTTATCGCGTTCCTCCTTATATTTTTCTTTGCCTATGTCGCCGTCCACATATAGGTCTTTCAGACGGTCAAGTTTGCGCTGAATTGCCGCACGATCTATCTGCGGTGCTTTCTTCTTTTCTGCCTCATATTCTGCCGTATATCCCGCCACAACCTCGTTGAGATGTTGCGTGATATATGATTCAAGTTTTGCCTCATTGTAATAGCCGCCATGAGAGCATCTTTTTAATTCGTAATGTTGATTGCACCGATAAGACAGGACTTTTGTGTGGATTCCTACCATTCTATGACCGCACTCCCCGCAGAAAACCAAGCCGGAGAAAAGATAGGTTTGGCGGGTGGGGGTTTGCTTTACTGTGCGGCTGTCCAGGAGGCGCTGCGCCTCGTCAAAAACACGCTGTTCTATAATTGGCTTGCAATAGTCTAAATTGCCACGGTATCGCCCAAGATATAATTCATTTCGTAGCATATTGCGGATGGACAATAGCGGCAGAGATATACCATATATATTATCTAGCATATCCCGCGCTCGTTGTGTATTCGCTGTGCGAATAAAGCACTCAAATACCGCCTGTGCAGCTTCGGCACGTTCGTCCGGCACAACACGCTTGCCCTCAATCTTGTACCCAACAGGCAAAGCATTGGTTATCGCCTCTCCCATCACAACCTTATGCTCCATGATTGACTTGATTCTTTCGCTTGTTCTGTCAGCTTCATTCTCTGCAACAGAAAGCATTATGTTAACCTTAAATCTGCCGGATGCTGTGATGGTTTCGTAATCTTCTTGCACCGCGATCCATGACACTTTGTTCCTATCCAGCGCGTCTTGTACTTGGTAATAGCCTTTTACGTTGCGTGTCCATCTGTCTAGCTTTGTAAACGCGATCAGTTCTGTTTTGTTAGTGGGAATGTCACGCAATAGCTGTTGGAGCGCGGGACGCTTAGATGGGGCTTTACGCGCTGATACGCCATCGTCTGTATATTCGCCTACGATAACGTGTCCGTTGGATTCAGCCCATTCGTGCAGAGCGGCAGACTGCGCCTCTAAGCTAATGCCGTGACGAGCTTGTTCTTCTGTGCTTGCTAAACGCGAGTGTACAAAGACACACGCATATTAACCACCACCTTTTTTACTAAGACTATGCAAATCTTAAACTGTACTTTACATTTTTCCAATGAATTTTGAAGGTTTGCTTCGCATTTTTCAAATGTTTTCGATTTTGCGAATGTCCTTGTCTCCATACATATCATCGTTTGCCATGTGATCATATTCATGCCGCATGGCCTTTTTTCTCGCGTATGCGCTTGCTCTGGCATTGAGGTAGACCGAGTACGTTCCGTCATCGTTTAACAGCACCAATCCGATTCTGTTGACTCCATGTGGAAAATCAATTACACGGACAAAGTAGTCTGCTCCTTCAATCAATTGTTGTTTCCACCTTTCAGAGTTTTTATAAACTCCGTTGTTCTGCGGATTTCATCATCCGTCATGTTTTTCGTGACGGCAAGCAACGCCCTTTCCGAATCTCGCAGTTCTTGGAGCATTTGAATCTTATCAAAAATATTGTCCGATTTTAAGGACACTTCAAAATTTGTTCCGAGTACGCTGTTTATTTTTCTGATCGCATCATCAGATGGTTTTGCAATACCACTTTTCCATTGAGAAACAGAAGAACGAGAAATGCCTGTAAGCTCCGTAAAAGCCCCTTTGCTTAACCCTAATTCAGCTATTCTTGCGTTCAACTGATTAACAAATTCTTCTCCGTTCATAAAAAATTCCCCCAAATGTTAAATTCGTGCTTGACAAATGATTATTGAGGGTTTATTATCATTGACAGTAGAAGATGACAACAATAAACATAACCCCCATCTTCTGCGGGTCTTTGGAAAGGTATTAAGATGTGTGGGCAACATTATCTTAACCTTTCCAAAGTCCAATGTCAAGCAAAATTAACATGGAGCGGAAAGGAGAGTTGATACTTGCACTATGTTATCAAAACCGAGACAGACCCGCGCAAGGTTCTGGCGATTCTGGCGCGGATCATCAGCAAGGGGAGTGTGGCGTATGCTGAATCGTAAGAAAGCAAAACACGCAGAACCAAAGTACGCAATGCCGTACAACGAACGCATCCGCAATTATAACGCCGAGAAGCAGAGCGCGTTGCTCCTTGCGACAAGCACGGAAGAGGTGGAAAGAATCGTCCACTATCTTAGAAAAAAGTGGGGTGTCTGAATGGCTCATTACGTTTGTAACCGATGCAACGCGGTATTCTCCGAGGACGAGGCCGCAACGGAATCGTTCTTCCACGATGAGATTACCCCGCACTACACCGAAAACTTCTTGGCCTGTCCGCATTGCCTTTCCCCGGACTATGATGACGCAGCTTACTGCTATCGGTGCAAGTCTCCGATGCGGTACGAAGATCTGAAAGGCGGGTACTACTGCCGAGATTGCTTGAAGAACATCTCCGACCCGTTCCACATGAAGCAATATGTCATGGAGAATCTGGACGATTATGCTGAATGGTTGCATGAGCGGAGAGCGAGGAACAACGCCGATGAGCAAGACTACAAGTTCCTCTAATAATCCGCGACGGATTCCCAGGACGCAAGCTGACGTTGACAAAGCGTACAAGCGAGGCATGACGGATGGATTGCAAGGTGCGCTGACCATCATGCTCTACACGCTAAAAGACAAATTCGGAACGGGTGACGAAGAACTCCAAGAGTTTGCCGATGCGTTTAACTACGTTGTGGATAGCATCAACAAGGGGTATGTCTCCGAAGCAGATTTAAGGACAGTTGTACGCGCCGAATATGGCACAGAAATCGAGGTAAAGCCATGAATAAGATTCAATTCAGAAGATTGGTTGTCCGCACTATCGAGGACGGCATTGTCGCCTTGTGCGGTGTGATTGGCATTTGGCTCGTCTGCACCGTTGTCGGCGGTGTGTTCCAGCTGTTGGGGGTGGGCTAATGTCAATGCCTCTGCGCCCCATGCCAGTCGGGTTTGCGGATGTCGCAGACCAAGGAATCGGATTTCTGCTCAAGCGGTTTAACTGCCATTATCGACAAATCGTGCGGTGGCGGCGGGAATTGGGTATTGCCCCGGAAAGCATTAAATACCGAAACACTTCAAGACCCGTGGCGCAAATCAAGGACGGCAAGGTGGTTGCCACCTACCGCTCCATCGGAGATGCCGCAAGACGGTTGAGCAAATATCCGGCAAACATCCGCAACTGTGCAGCCGGGCTTATTCACCAAGCTTACGGTTTTCAATGGAAATATCTTGACGAAAGGGGAGAGAGCAACGGACTACATGAAGTTAAGCCTTGACTATGAGGCAAAATATGGAGATGCAATCGGCAAGATCGTAAAACTCCAACATCAGCGCAACCGTGCGATGGACGAAGCTGCCCGGAAGGGCGAAGAGTTTAATGATGTCTACACGCCGCTGATCCTGTCGGAGCGGAAAAAGAAAAACCTTTACCGCGAACTGGCAGACAATGCGTGGAAGATTTACCGGGAACTCCAAGCCCCGCCGCTCGACAGAAAGGACTGCGACGAAATACTCAATGCAGTCATCATCCGCGCCGCTTTGGACTATGAGGATGCTCTGTCCAAGCGCAATGACAAGGCCATCCGGGAGTTGGAAATCTTCGCGTCCGACAATGCGCGAGCCTATGTCATCTTTCAAAAGATTAAGACCGCGCATCTCATGTTCAAGCGTGATGCTCACAGGGACATCTTCGACATCATCGATGTCACAAAGAAGATTCGGAGCAAAGATCGCTACGCGGATATGAACACAAAGAACAACCCGCATCGGTGTCCTTTGTGCGGGAACGGTATCTACATCAAGCGCCGGGTAGGGGACAACTTCATTGTCGGGTGCGGAGGGTGTTCTCTGACCGAGGCCGTGAGGTTAAGGTCATGAATCACCGTTGGGAATTGCGAGGAGCGATTATCTGTATTGCTCTTTTGCTCTTGCTCTATCTGTGGGTATGGTTGCATGGATGAGATTGTGGCAAACAACATCTTTGACGAGTGCGAGATACATGAGAACTGCACCGTAGAAATCTGGAAAAACAGTACCACAGGAGAAATCTCAATTGGGTGGTACGAAAATTTGAAAGGAGAAACCAATGGGAGTTCCGATTCTGATTGAGGGGGAGAGCGGTAGCGGAAAGTCCTACGGCATCAAGGGACTTAATCCGAAAGAGACCGGCATCTTCTCAGTAGAGAAAGGACGGTTGCCGTTCAAGGGTGACTACAAGGTCAAGACCCGCGCAACCTATAAGGACATCAGCAGCATCTTCACAGCGCCCAAGTTGAAGAAGTATGTCATTGACGATTCGCAGTATCTGCTCGTCAACGAACTCTTCGACCGGGCAAAGGAAGTCGGTTATCAGAAGTATACCGATATGGCTGTTGCGTTCCGCAACCTCATCCACAATGTCAACTACGCCCTCCCGGACGATGTGATTGTGTATTTTCTGCATCATACCGAAACCGATCCCAATACTGGCAAAATCAAAGCAAAGACTGTGGGCAAGATGATTGATCAGTATCTCACGCTTGAGGGTTGCTTTGACATCGTTCTGCTTGCGACGGTGGACAATGACGGTCATCACTACGTCACCCAGAGCGACGGATACACCACCGCAAAAAGCCCAGAGGGTATGTTCCCCACGCTGAAGATTCCCAACGATTTGGGGTATGTGGATAAGTGCGTCCGGGAATACTGGGGGCTGTGATGGCAAAAGCAAAAGAAACATCCGTAGAATCCCAAGGCGACGGTGTGAGAAAGTACACCAAGCGAATTGCCTACTTCTATTTTGTTGGGGATACCATCTGCTGCGACAGATGCCCCGCTTGCGAAACCTATGCTCGGAAACAATGCCGACTCACGGGTGCATATATCATCGACGGGCGAACTCCGAACTGCTTCTGCCCGTTGGTTGACGAAGAAACAGGCGAGATTGAGGGAAACAGCTATTAATAAAACATTTTTATAAAGGAGCAAAACATGAAAAAATTTGAAGTTGAAGTCAAGAGAAGTTCTAGTGGGCGCGAGACTCTCCCGGCGGGCGGGTATGTGTGCCAGATCGTCAGCGCAAAGGTGGATTCCAATGATTGGGGAGATGTCCTCATCATCGCGCACGATGTCTGCGAGGGCGACTATTCCGGCATCTTCAAGCGTGACTATGACAACAACACCAACGAGAACAAGAAGTGGCGCGGCACGTTCCGGGTGCGTCTGCCCAAGGATGACGGGAGCGAGAAGGACGAGTGGAACAAGCGCTCCCTTGGCAACACCATCTGGGCCATCGAGGAGTCCAACCCCGGCTTTACGTTCGACTGGGACGAGAAAAAGCTGAAGGGCAAGAAGATCGGACTGCTCTACCGCAACAAGGAGTGGGAGTACAACGGCAACACCGGGTGGACTACTGAGGCCGTTTCCGCAGACTCTATCGACAACATCCGCGAGGGCAAATTCAGAGTCCCCAAGGACAAGCCGCTTGCCAACAAGCCCACCACGGCATTCAGCGAGATCGTCGAGGAGTCCGACGGCGAACTCCCGTTCTGATGGTACTTGATCCTGTTGAAGCAGAAGATTGTCTGAACAAGATGGTTTTCTGCGTTGACAGTCGCGAACAGCAAACTAATGCGCTCACCAAACGCCTATCTTATCTTCAACCCTATGTACGCGAAACGCTACTGGCGGGTGACTATACCGCTAAGACCCAGTTGCCGGACGGCACATGGTTTTATCTGCCAGTAGCTGTTGAGCGCAAAATGTCGCTCACAGAAATCGCCGGAAACTTTTGCAGAGACAGGAAAAGGTTTAGAGCAGAATTTAATCGTGCGCGAGACGCTGAAATTCTGCTCTATATCTTAATTGAGCGGTCATCGTGGGAAAACGCATACGCCGGGGCATATCGTTCACAGATGAAACCTCAGAGCATGATAGCGTCGCTCATAACGTGGATGGCGAGATATAGGTGTCCGATTCTCATGTGTGAGCGCTCTGACACGGGCGGCAAGCTGATTCGCGATATTCTGCATTACGAAATGCGCGAAGCGTTAGAAAGGATGATTGATTACGGGTAATCCGCTGATTACATGGTGCGACAACTGCGTGTTCATGGAGAACGGAATGACCGAGTTTCCGTGCAATAGATGCTCAATGCCGCCAGATGGGAGCAAAGACAAACTCCCTACATACTACCGCTTGAAGCGGGATCAGAAACCCACCATTAAGGATTCTGGGGAGCGCACTCAGTTCGACTCCGGCGCAGTCCGCGATATGCACGAAGGGAAGGGGAGATGCGATCTACTTCCGATGTGCGTGATACTCCGGCTTGCCCGTCACTATGAGAACGGGTGCAAAAAGTACGGTGACCGCAACTGGGAAAAAGGCATACCCGCCCACAGCTTTGCGGACTCTGCCATGCGGCATATGTTCAAGTACATGGACGGACAAACTGACGAAGACCATCTGATTGCCGCCATCTGGAATCTGTGCGGACTCGCATGGACGGAAGAGAAGCGCCCGGAAATGATGGACATTCCTGCGAGAAAGGATAGCAATGATGGAAGAACTTGAGTTCATTGAGAAACGCATGAAAGCAGACAGGAAGACTGTCGAGAGTCTGCGCCGTAAGGAAGAAAACGACAAAGCAGCACAGCAGTTGCGCGATTTGTACCAGTCCCTTGTAGACAAGGGCTTTAGCGAAGAACAGGCGTTTGCTTTGTTCATGGCGATGATCAAGACCGCTCTGGAGAAGTAGTCGGTGGGCATGGGCGACGCAAAGAAATCCTCACCGCCCACTTACGCTCCGATATTGTGCAACGTGACAAATAAACTGTTTGCGCCTTGCACAATTCGGAGATGCCCAGAACCCCATGTGATAGAACGATATGGGGTTGGTGGGGTATGCAATGTTTCTGTATATATATGCAGAAAGTGCAAGCACAAAGTGAAAGACCCGCTGTGCGGGGCAATAGGATGTGGATATGAGCAAAGCAAACTGGAATGACATAGCACAGGCAATTCACGATTCTGTGACTATGGAAGATGTTCTGTCAGCGTATGCGCCGTCAACTCCGCGCAAAAACCACCGATGCCCTTGCCCGATTCATAACGGGGACGGTTTCAATTTTTCATACAACGATGCCTATTACAAATGCTTTGTGTGTGGAGCAAGTGGGGATTCTATTTCTTTTGTCAAAGAAGTTTGCGGGTTGCAATCCATGTCGGATGCGATGAAGAAGATTAACGCAGACTTCAAGTTGAATCTTCCGATTGGATGCGACCCCAGTCCAGAGCAAAGTGCAGAAATCGCCATCAAAAGGGCAGAGCGTGAAGAGAAACGCCGCAAGGAAGAAAAGTGGTGGAACGAATACCATCTGGTTTATGACGAGTGGATTCGTCTTGACAAGATTAAGAGAACCGCCGCCCCGGAGTCCGATGAATACATCTATGCAATTAAGAACATCGACAGGGTGAGCTATATGCTCGACCAGATCATGGACAGCAAAAACGAGACAGAAGAACTTGAGGTTGCAAGGTCAGAGGTTGTGTTTTCCGCAGACGGTGTTGATAAACATGGCGACCCAAAACTTTTGATTTCCAACTTTGTTGCGATTATGGACGGTGACAAGCATTACTCCGGGATAAGGTTCAATGAACTGTCAAACCGTGCGGAGATCCACACAAATGCGAATGGTAAACTCAGCATCACGCCTTGGACTGACGCTGATGAAGCAAGAAGCATGAACTACATCGAACAGGAATACGGCATCTACTCCAAAGACAAACACACAGCTGCCTTGAGAATCCTGTTCGATAAACGAAAGTACAATCCAATCATTGATATTGTTAATGGTATCAAATGGGACGGTCAAAATCGGTGTGAGCATTTTCTGGCAACGTGGGCGAAGGTAAAGGATACACCGTATAGCAGAGAGGTTTCCAGATTAATCTTTGCGGGTGGAATCCACCGCCTTTATGAACCCGGCAGAAAGTTTGAAGATGTTCCGATTCTGATGGGCGACCAAGGATGCGGCAAGTCAACGCTGATAAGGTTTCTGGCAATCAATGATGACTACTATGGTGACTTGAAGCAGATGGAAGGACAACAGGCCATTGAGGACTTGCAAGGCAAGTGGGTCATGGAAATTCAAGAGATGTCTGCTTTTACCAAAGCAAAAGACCAAGAGTCCATCAAGGCTTTTGTGTCCCGTCAGCGCGACCAATACCGCAAGCCATATGACCGAAACCCTACAGAACTTCCACGCAGATGCTTCTTCGTTGCGAGTAGCAATGACCGCTTTCCGTTGGTGGACAAGACGGGCAACCGAAGGTGGTATCCAGTCGAATGCACGGGCGACAGGCAGTACGGGTACGAAATCTATCGCAGAGAAAGCGAGATTCGTGAGTATATCTTGCAATGTTGGGCCGAAGCAAAAGCCAAAATCAACACGGACGAAATGAAACCGTATGCAAGCGATAAGCTACTGTCAGAATACACAGAAGCACAAGAAAACGCAATGCAAGATGATTGGCGGGTTGGTGCTATCTCCGAGTTCTTGGATCACAAGAACCCCGGCGAGTTGACTTGTGTGCGTGAACTGTTCCACCGCGCCCTATCTCCTAACCCGGACTTTCCAAAAGAACCATCGTTGGTCGAGAGCAAGGATGTCGGCAAGATTCTGAACCGCTTGGACGGTTGGGAGCGGGTAGGTATCCGCAAGATCGGAGCATACGGTAAACAACAGTGTTGGCGCAAGCTGGGAGAGCAGATTATTGATGCGCCGGATAAACCGTTTTGGGAGGAATGAGAGGTGAACGAAAACGGCAATTGACAAAGACCTTGTAATCAAGATGTTCCAAGATGGAAAAAGCTACCGAGCAATTTGCAAAGCTACCGGGGCAAGCGAAACGTATGTAAAGCAGATTATATTCCGGGCGCGAAAGAAAGGCATAATCCCTCCGGCTGTGCATTTGACCGAAGAAGAACGCGACGAGCGCGGAACAGACAAGCGCCTCGTGAACGTGGGGCAGACCCCGGAGGAATACGCAGAAAAGGCGTTGGCGAATTGGGAAAAATCCCCCGTGGCGGTTGCCATGACGGAGAACAAGGCGGGTATCAACCGTGCGGCGGGGGCTTTCGTGATGGAGTGTATCAAGCTGGGGCAGACGGTTGATAAGCGTGATCCAGAACAGTTGATGAACGCCCTATACACCTACGTCGCCCTCTGCACCCAAGCGGGTATGCCGATGCTTGTCAAGACCGCTTGCCTTGCGTGTGGTTTACACAGCCAAGATTTATACAAGTGGCGCAGAGGTGAGCAGAGGTCAAGCGATCCGCGGTTCAAAGAGTTTGCCGATGCGTTTGAAGCAATCGTTGGAGCGGGTCTTGAAGCGTCTGCCGCTGCCGGAGCGGTTGACAGGGTGCTGACCATCTGGTGGCAGAAGAGTCATTTTAACATGACCGAGGGTACGGGCGTTGAGCCGGAACAGGAACAGCCGCTTGGAGAGAGAGTCAACAGCGAGGATATTATCAAGAAGTATGGAGATTTGCCGACATGAAGCACTACGGTGATATAACAAAAATCAGAGGGTACGATGTGCCAATCGTGGACGTTGTGACAGGCGGTTCTCCGTGTCAGGACTTGTCCGTTGCGGGTAAACGAGCTGGACTTGCCGGAGAGCGAAGCGGTTTGTTCATGGAGCAGATGCGGATCATCAGAGAAATGAGGGAAAAGGATGCAAGAGATACTGGACGGACAGGTTGGGCTGTTCGACCTCGATTCATGGTCTGGGAGAACGTCCCCGGAGCGTTCAGCAGCGGAAAGCCAAAAGGCGCTGATTTCGCCGCCGTCATTGAGGAAATCATCAAAGTCGCAGAGCCGGATGCCGATGTGTGTGTGTGTGTACCAGAGCGAGGATGGACAAAAGCCGGGTGCTACTACGCTGCGGATGGCAGATGGAGCATTGCTTGGCGAGTTCACGATGCACAGTTTTGGGGAGTCCCCCAGAGAAGAAAACGTATCGCGCTTGTCGCAGATTTTGGAGGATTGTCCGCTCCCGAAATACTCTTTGAGCGCAAGGGCTTGCGAGGGCATCCTCAACAGGGCGCAGAAGAGGGGCAAGGAGTTGCCGCCGGAACTGAAAGAAGCCCTTTTGCGTCAATGCGGTAGCGGTGGATGTGTACAATCAGACGGTTGACGGAGATGTCGCGTGTGCCATTACCGCAGCCGTGGGGGGGGGCAAACACAAGCGGAGCAAAAGTCATCGTGTACCCTCAAAATTAGGGGGGGTGTGAGCGAGATTGCTACGGCAAGAAAGCCGGGAAGGGGCCGCTGATTCAATGGGAGAAGTCCGGGACGCTGGGCGTGAGCCAAGATCAGACGCTGTTCGTGTGGTATACGGAATCGACCAGCAAGGAGACAAGGGAATGGCAAATTACTTGACTGATGTTTGCCCGACTATATTGTCTGATTCTCACGGTACTCCTCATGCTGTCTGCTACTCCATACAGGGGGGGGCGGACATCGATGAATAGCCAAGGCTTTGGAATTGGCAAAGATGTTTGCTATACGCTTAACGCCGTTGATGTTCACGCTGTTTTGGATACCACCGGCAGCCACCATCGCGCGGCATACGCCGTTGATTGCAGAAACGGAACGATAAACGAATGTGTAAACGGAACATTACAAAACAAAGAACAGAGGTACAATACGAACAGCAACAACGTTGTGTTGGTATCCTCGTCTTGAATGACCAGGGGAGGGGCACAAATGAACATAACAGTTGATAAAACAGCAACCCTCCGGGCGCAAGACCACGGACATCCACCGCTGATTTGCTTTGAGCCTCGTTCACAGGACGGCATCCCTCGCATAGCTAACGGTGATATAAGCCCAACGTTAAACACTATGAGGGGGGGCAACGGCAACCCTGTGTTGTGACTTATGAAACTGTACAACAAAGCAAGGAATGACCAATGGGAGCTGTCAGATGTCTGCATGACGGTGACCGCTCGATACGGAACAGGGGGGGGCAATGTGCCGATAGTTTTGCAGCGTAGATTCTCCAACATCATGGTGCAGGACACGGAAATTGCCCCAACCATAGAAGCTGGGGGGCGAGGGAGGAAACAATCTCCCAATGATTCTTTATGAAGCAGATGACATTCAATCAGATCAGCCAAAGCGCAGCATACAAAGCGGATGATGTTTCCGTCAGTATAACTTGCTGTGGCGGCTCATACGGGGGGGGGGCAGTGAAGTGTTGATTGTCAATACGCTTGTTTTTGATGAATCGCAAATCACCTCAAAGTTTAACTATTCCCACCCAACATGGGGGGGCAATGCCACCCACTTACAAGAGAAGCCGGGAGATCAATCGCGATACTCAGAGCTGACTACATATCCGATGACCCCACGCCCAAAGTAGGGGGGGCGTTGCCCTCACCCTCAAAGCAGAACGGAGGGGATGCATAATCACTTATCAGACGGTAGCCGGAACGCTTAACCCTGGCGGTCATCCCGGCTCATACAACGGACAGGACGCGTACAATGATATGCTGGTGACAGATGAAAACAATAATGACAAGCCACAACTATATGCACACGGTAGGGATAACAGACGGGACGGCAAGCTCCCTGTGCGCGACGGATGCGAAAGACCCGCCTACCGTGACAGTAATAGGGGGGGTGAAAGCATGGTAGAATCAACCTACATGAGCGACAGAAAAGGACATAACGGCATTACGCAAGACGGCACGGCAACCACGCTGACCGCAGAAGAAAAGGACAGACCGCTAATGGCAACGAGCATCGTGCGGCGGCTGACCCCAATGGAGTGTGAGCGTCTGCAAGGATTCCCAGATGGATGGACGGACATCGGCGAGTGGACGGACAGCAAGGGCAAACGCCACAAGGACGCAGATAGCCCACGGTACAAGGCACTGGGCAATTCCATTGCGCTGCCGTTTTGGGAATATCTCGCAAGACGGATCTGCGCTCAGTACGAACGCCCGGTGACAATGGCAAGCCTGTTTGACGGCATCGGCGGTTTTCCTCTCGCTTTCTCACGCTGCGGAGCAATCCCTGTGTGGGCATCGGAGATTGAGGAGTTCCCCATTGCCGTCACCAAGCGTCATTTCCCGGAGGCAGAAAGTTAATGCGCCACTACCGAACCCACGGACGAATCATGCGGGTGTTTAAGTGTCCGGGATGCGGATATGTAACAAGGGCAAGCAAGAGAGCGGATCGGAGAACGCCTAAGTTTCATCGCAAGGGGATGTACTGTCCATTCTGTAAATCGGTGCAACCGTTCATTCAGATTTCAAACTAATTATCATACCACGCACAACTTATCTTGTCAAACAAGCGTATAATAGCGTTAAATCGCTCTGTATCGGGTTTTAGCAATTCATATGTGAAATCATACGGCAAAAGCAAAAGCCGCTTAGAACGCAAAATAACGCTGTTATACGCAAGGGAATGAAATAAACGCAAAAAAGCCGGGGTAGATTTACTACTCCGGCTTTGTGTTGTGATGGTGTGCTTCAACGGTTCCACACTCCATCAAAAGCGGCGAGGAGAATCGCTGCAAGCGCTCTTTGCTCTTTGCTCATATCTTCAAACTTGCAACCCATCATTTTCTCCGCTTCCTTGCGCTCTGCGCTGTTTTCTTTCATCATCTTTATGGCGGTGGCTTTAGTTTCGTTCATTGTTCATTCTCCTTTCTCATGCCAGCTTGCGCTGTGCCGTGTCCCTGTTCCACTCTGCCTTGCTCAACTTGTTTTCTGCTGTGTGAATCTGATTTTTCAGCGTGACGATCTTGCTTTGATACTTCTCAAACTGCTTGCTCCCCGGCACTGTGCCAGATTGAAGCAGAAGTTGATAGTCAAGCTGTGCGTAGAGGTCTGCTGTGCGGTCTTGCAGAAAGTCGATGTCGGCGGTTGCCTGTGCCAGAACGTGCCGCATCTTCTCCATCTCTGCGGCTTGCCGTTCCTGTTCCTTGGCCTGCCGCTCTTGCTCTTTCCTCAGCCGCTCCCGCTCTGCCTGTGCCTGTCGGTTTATCTGATCTTGGCGTTTCTGCCATGCGATCCGCGCTTTCTCTGCCTCAATCTGTCTGCGCGTTTCGGCTTTCGCTCTCTCGCGCATCTCCGCGATCTCCCTGCGCTGTGCGGCTTGCTCCTCTCGGATGCGCTGCCGCTCACGCTCTGCCCGGTCTGCCTGGGCGCGGTCTGCGGCGCTCTTGCACAGTCTGTATATGCCGTAAATAACGGCGATGATGATAACGGTTGTCATACGTTCTCCTTTCGTTGTTTAGGTGGCTTCGTCTGTGGGGGGTGTTCAATTCAAATCGTCCAGTTCATAGTCTGCGATCTCATCCGCAGAAAGCTGTCTGTCGTATACGATAATATCGTAGTATTTGCCTGTCGTGTCATCCTCTCGCCGCAGAACACCTTTCGGTTGCGCTCCAGGGCTGAACCCTCTCAGCCTCATGCCGTATCTGTACTCTGTCTGCGCGTGGTTGGCTATGTACTCCGTGAGCGCCATCTTGATCGTGTTTGCCATCGAATCCTGCGCTTGCAGAAAGTCGTAAATCTTGCGGTCTTCTTCTTTCGTTAGAAATAGCTTTGCAGCTATCATCTTTACATTGGCTTTGTCCCATGCCTTTTTCCATTCACTGTCTTTTGTCATGTGCAGAACTCCTTTCATGCCTTAGGGTTAATCCCAGTATAGCCGATGGGATTAACCCTGTCAAGCGTTTTTTGCAGAAAGTC
>Ga0326512_10000357_pt1 | contig 39408 bp, 61 predicted proteins | sample 1_2617_0518_D_FD_203652 | JGI IMG/M metagenome (GOLD analysis project Ga0326512, IMG submission 203652) | Bovine rumen microbial communities from UC Davis, California, United States - 1_2617_0518 | ecosystem: Host-associated > Mammals > Digestive system > Stomach > Rumen | place: USA... | reverse complement strand
CACCAGAAACTGGATCTAATGGTTCAACCAAAGATGATGTACAATATACTGTTTCTTTTACTGACGTAACGACTAGTTCATATACGTCTTTAAATTTAAATGGTAATACTACTTGGGCCAATTATTTCGCATATTAGTCTAATAGCTCTTCTGGCGATGCTGTTGGGCAAAATATTAGTAGTGAACGTTTTAATAATAAATATGCTAGTTTTGGTGCGCCTTCGTATTATGTTTATGTTTTTTCTACAAAAAACACTGATCGCTATTCATTAACACGTGATCGTATTAAGCGACAACATGATGTTTTATATGCATATTATTTATACCAATTAGACGGTTATAAACGTCAATTAAATGAAATGCTTGCCGCAGGTACGCGTGAATTAAAATAGACTGAGCGTTATACTGAATTTAAAGAAATGCAACAAAAGTTGGAAAAAGAATATTTTAAACAACGTGAAAATATTTAGACTTAGTATGAACAATTGATTGCGGCAGTTAAAAAAAATCAAACTGATAATACTCAACAGTTTTTAGTTAATGATAAAAACACTTATGCTATTTTTGCAGGATATACACCTACAACCACGCCTTTATTTAGTGTAAATTGGCGCGGTTATATGACAGCAAGAGCTGGTAAAATTGGAGAAAAATCTCCTTGGTATATTAGTGACGAAGGCTTGACACAGAAAAATAATTCTGGTACAATATTCTTAGGTAATCCGGATAGCAGATCTGATGGTAGCGGTTGGACTGATTTAGGATTATCTAATGATATGAACGATTTAACTGATGTACTTTTACCTAATGATTCTGTTATTTATAAAGATGATAAAAATAAACCGTTACCAGATTTACGCGGTCCACGAGTATTAGGTACTAGTGATGATGAAGATAACCCTACTTATGGTCGGTTTGCAATTTATGCTGGCAGCAAAGGAAAAATTTGGTCATATAATTCAGAATTACAATAGTATGAACGTATAAATGAAACTTCAGCATCAATAAAATTTGGTGTGCGTATGGATGGTACTTTATTTGCTACCAGTGGACAAATTGGTGGTTGGCAGATTACTCATAATATGTTTTATTCTGGTGATCCTTTAAATTATAAAATTATAGATGAGTATAATCGAATTAAAGAATCTGGCACTGCTGACGAAAAAAGAGCCTTCGCACGTTCTGTGGGTTTATCTTATTGGCGTAGTGATGATGCGGTTTGGATTGCTGTCCAATAGCATAAAGCCAGTTTCATGGTTTTAGATGCTGAACGCGGAGTAATTAACTTAAATAATGCTGTTGTATTAACTAAAGATGGCCAAGTTACTTTAGGTATTATTCCTGCTGGTTCTAATATGACTTCGGGCAAAATTACAATTGCTGGTTTACAATTTATTGGTGAAAACACGGGCTCATTTAGTTATACAGTTCCAACTTATAAAGTTACTAGCTCTGAGGTTGCTTTAAGTAGTAATGAGTATAATTATTGGGGTAGCGAGGCTGCTTTAACAACTGTAACAGTGGATACTGGCTCTATGTCAAAAAGTGGTACTTTGGCTCGTAACATGTCACTTACTGGTAAATTATCTATTATTGATACTAATACTAGTTATACGGTGGCTCCAGGAATTATTATTGGTACAGGTACGACATCACTCGATAATACCACTAAAGAAACTGTTGTAATTTATCCTACTACAGCAAAAACTAGTAATGCTACTTTAGGAACTAAAGATAATCCTTGGGATCTTATTGCTTAGACTATTATCGCTGATACACTAGACGTTACAAAAGGTACTATTAATGCTACTAACCTATTTATGAATAATAAATTGGTAGCTACACAAGAATGGGTTAAAGATAAATTAAATAGCGTATATGCAGCGATTCAAGATGCTGCATCGGGTGCGTCTTCCGCAGGTGCACGTGCATATAGCGCAGGTAAGACATTAGCAGGAGCTATTAATAGTAAAATTAAAGACATAACCGACTTTTTGGAAGGTAAATATTTTCTTAATCCATCTAATGAGAGTAGTACATATAGCACTGGCGCTTTACAGTGGGTATATTCAGGTGGTTATCCTCGAATTGCTGTCGCAGCATAGAAAGTGGAAAAGGTTGACGATGCGGAAGATACAGTTATTAAATATTCCACAAATACGGATGACGACAAACAAGGTAAAGCAAAAAAATTAGGTTTATCTCTTGAGGAAAAGACCTTATAGTCTATTATTATTCCAGCAGGTTTTGTTATTGTCGAAGGAGCAGTTTCTGGTAAGTATCCAGAAAAGAGTATTTTACCATATTTAACAAAAGATATTGCTTTTATTGATCTAAACGGCAAAGGAACTACTTCTTATGGATCTTCTAATTTTAATGGTACAACATTAAAATTGGGTCTTGGTATTAATGTATTAGCAGATAAAAGTACTGTTTATAGACATACTGGTTATGCAACAATAGATTATGGTCATACACATACTCTTACTTTAGGTATTGATGCAAATGGTAAAGTAACTGGTACTGTTGGCAATGCAAATTTTAGTAAAGTGGTATCGGATATAGCCTCGGTCGATATCACTTCGAGTTCTTGGTATAAGGGGCTAATATTAGATATTAACAACTATAGCTCTTATGCTACAATTCAAATTCCAAATTGTCCTAAAAGTAGGAAAACAATAAGTGTACAAGGTGGCGGCGATTATTCTAATTTTGGTCTTGTCACAAACACTTAGGGTTGGTAGTATTCTTCTTATTAGTTTACAGATGCCAAAGGCAAAGCCTGGTATTTAGTTTGGAATTATGCTGAGAGCCCATATCTTACTATTAGTTAATTTGAGAAAAAGGAGTAATAATTATGGAATTAACTTTTGTACAACTTAATGAATTATTTGAGGCATTAACTGCTTTAAAAAATAAGACGATGCCTTTTAAACTTAGTTTAATTATTGCAAAAGATCTTGCTTTAATTGATACTGAAATGAATTTTTATATTGACCGCGAGCGTGAATTTGCTGATCGTTATTTACAAAAAGATGAGAGTGGCAAGTTTATTCAAGAGCCAGAAGGTGTTTTTAAAATTATTGATGGTTTAGAAGATGATTGCCGCGCTGCACGTAAAGAGTTAGATGCTTTTACAACAACAGTAGAGTTACGTCGTATTCCTGTAAGCCTATTAGAAAATTTAGAAATTACACCCGCTGATGTAGCAGCTTTAGAACCTGTTTTAGAAGAAGAGGTTGAAGAATAATAAAGGAGGGGTGCCAAAATGGCATTGCAACCATTATACCCGCCAATTCTCCCGGGCACTACTCCACCATTTTACACAAAAGAAAAAGGGGCCTATTTATTAACGGTCCCTTTTTCTTTAAATAAGTTAAATTTAATTTAGGATATTGGCGGAGTAAAACTTAAAATTAGAGATGCGGATACTGATATTGAGCTAGCAAGAGTTAATGCTATTCCTACTTCAATATCTTTGTCTTTAGAAGGCTGCCAAGCCACTTTTGATTTAAGTCATGTTAATGGCATTAATGTAGGTAAATATTATAAAATTTAGTTGGCTTATTTAGATATTGATAATGTAAGCAATATTGGATATTATTCTACAATTAGTATCGTAAAATGTACGGCATATCCTACTGTATCAATTTTGGGTCTAACAAGCAGCACTATTAATGGTGATATTACATATTATACAGGTAAATATAAAAATCTTGATGATCCAACCGAAAAAAGTTCATCTTATTAGTTTACATTATATGATGATAATGAAGATATATTAACAACTACTGGATGGATTGCGCATAATGCGAATACAAATGATACTAAATATGAATCAACTGATAATTATGCTTTATCTTATGTGCTTAATGAGACAGATCGTTATAAAATTCAGTATTCTGTAACAACTCAGAACGGATTAGTCGTACATAGTCCTATGTATATTTTAAGTGGATCTTCTTCTATTTCTCCTTTAATTGATGTAGTTATTGATGCATAGTTAAATTATGACAATGGATGTGTTGATGTTTGGCTAAATCCAAGTAAAAAATATAATAATCTATATTAGGGTACTTTTATGTTATCACGCATGTGCTCAAAAGATAATTATAAAAGTTAGATTCAAATTTTTTCTTTTATGTTAAAAGGAGAATTACCTAATAAACCAGTTTTTCATGATTTCACTGTTGAACATGGCTATACTTATAAATATACACTATAGCAATATAATACTTATAATATATATTCAAGTCGTTTATATTCTAATACAGTAGAAGTATATTTTGAAGATGCGTTTTTATTTGATGGGCATCGACAATTAAAAATTCGTTTTAATCCTAAAGTTAGTTCATTTAAAACGGTGATTCAAGATACTAAAAAAAATACTCTTGGTAGTAAATATCCTTTCTTTTTCCGCAACGGTATTGTTGAATATAAAGAATTTCCTATTTCTGGTTTAATTTCATATTTAATGGATGAAAATGAATTTTTCTTTCAAAAAACTACTGAATTAAATATGGATCCATTTTTTGAACCCACTACAAATATTGTCGATCAAAATATTTCATATGAACGGCGTTTTAAAATGGCAGTTTTAGATTGGCTTAATGATGGTTGTTTAAAACTTTTTCGCAGTCCAGCAGAAGGTAACTATTTAGTACGATTGAGTAATGTGTCACTTTCACCAACTGATACCGTTTCTAGAATGTTGCATACTTTCTCTTGTACCGCAGATGAAATTGCCGATTGTACTCCAACCAATTTACAGCATTATGGTTTTTTAGATACCACAAGTGAATTAGAAACATTAGCCTTACGTTTTGCAACTATTAATTTTGATAATTATATCGAAACTTTAATTGGTACATTACAACATAGTTCTAATACTGCTAATGCTTCAGCTGCGACAGTAGAAGCTGCTTTAGAGGAATTCGCGCACACAGATTTGTTTGATGGTCGTCAATGTGTATATTTTAAATTTGATGAATGTGAACCAGGCGAGACATGGTTTACATTTGGTAATGAAAAATATGTGATTGGTGCAACTGGTAGCTATGAAGTAACCTTACCTAATAATTCTGAAATTTTATCGCTACATATAGTTAATCCTCATCGGCATATGAGTGGTTCATTAACATTTGGTATTTATACTTCTAAATCTAGTGTATTTGATGCAGTTAATGGTATTACTAATTATGATATTATTACTGCACCACCAAGTTCAACAAAAAATTATATGTCTTTAATTGAAAATGAAAAAGAACATTTACGCAATATTTTATTTATGCATTTTACGCTAAAAGATAATATTTATTTGATTGAGTCTGTTGAATCTTGGTAGGCGACTTATAATTTTTATTTAGAACGTATTACAGTTCCTGGTTCAATGCCAACGTCTGTAATTACTTATAAGGTAATTTTTAATGATGACGATCAAATTCATATTGAGCCGCAAGAACAAGAGCAATATGAAGAAGATGGTACGACGCCTCGTTTAAAATATCCACATTATAGTGATTTATTTACAGATGGTGCGGTATTTTATTGCCCTTCAACTAATCGATCTTATATTTATAATGCAACTATGAATACAATTCGAGAATAGACGACAATTAATCCCGCTGTATCTATTGCTGGTCAAACTGCGCCAATTATTTTATCGAGCACACAAATTTGTATTGATAATGAAATTATTGATGTTGCTGAAAAAGGTTATTTTGATGTTCCATTTACAACTGCGGTGCCTTTTTAGTTGTATTGGGGCAATAGTGTTAATGCAACATTGGGTTATTCAATTATTAATGTTACATATGGTGTGGAAGGGAAAAAAGAAAAAGAATATGCTCAAACTGAAAGTCTATATAATTTATATGGACAATACAGTGAGGCTACTAAAGCATATTTATCAAATGCACTTTCTTATGTACGTTTAACAGCAAAAACAAACCGTTATTTACAATAGTTAGTACGTAATTCTGCATATGATAGTTCAGATAATCGTACATATTTTATTTGGGATGATACTGTTTTAGGTTTTATTAAATTATAGCCTGAAGATTGTGCTATTTTCACTGGCAAAGAAGTGTGGATGCCTTTGCCATATAGTTGGTATATTGATGGTTGGAAAGGGGCTAAAACTAAAACAGTTGAAATTAATCATGTAACTTATACTTTGTTAAATGGTTCTTAGTAGAGTTATTTATCAAAAAAGGCAATTTATTTCCAAGCTTTATCTGAGGTATTGGCTTTAAATAATATTGGCACATTGGTAAAAGATCACACTGTTGAAGGAAATACTTCAGATGAACAACCAGTTATTACCCGTGGTATTATTTATGAAGACTCTGGCAGAACGCCACCTCGACGTTTTTAATAAAAAGAGGTGAGATATTATGCAATTAAATGATACTTGGGCACGATTAGATCAAACTTTTTTATAGAAATTAGACACTTATCCAAATAAAAAGAAATATGCTAAAATTATTTCTTTAAACTGGGACGAAGAGCCTATTGCTGAAATTTCTGGTAATGTTGTATCTGGTTCTATTAATGTAGATGGATCATCTATTGTACGACGCACTTGTAATTTAACAATTACAACCAATAAAGTTCGTATTGATGATATTTCATGGTCATTGCGTACAAAATTTTATGTATATATTGGTTTAGAAAATACTATTGATAGTTAGTATGAAGATATTATTTGGTTTCCTCAAGGTATGTTTATTTTAACATCTTTATCCTCTACTTTAAATAATCAAGGCTATACGGTTACTTTGTAGGGCAAAGATAAAATGTGTTTAATTAATGGAGATGTTGGTGGTGCATTATTTGCCGCACACGATTTTGCAAAAGTGGAAGTAAAAAATAAAGATGGTATTTTAACTTATGAAACATTTCCAATTTATAATATTATTAGAGAGGCTGTTCATGTATATGCACAAGAACCTTACCACAATATTGTTATAAATGATTTAGACACATGTGGTGTTGAACTATTAGATTATCGTAGTACAGATGCAAAATTATATATTTTTGATCAATAGGCTAATGATGATACAGTTCAGCTCGTAGCTGGTGGAACGCATTGGGAGTATGATGATGATGGAAGAGGTAGTAAGGTATCAGGTACACCAAGTTTTAACGGTGCAGCATCAACGCAAATTCGTTTTGAATCACGTAATGATAGATTGTGTCAAGTGTTCGACGTAGCATGTGATACAGATCAAAACGTTTCTTATAATTTAACTCCTTTTTTATATCATAAGACTTGGTATACATTATATAAACGTATTAATCCACGTACAGACGTAAATACTGTTGCTGGTTATCGTGCTACTGAAATTACTTATAATGGTGATTTAACTATTTCAATTGGTGGCACTATTACGTAGATGTTAGATAAAATTGTTAAAATGTTAGGCGAATTTGAATATTTTTATGATTTAAATGGTAGATTTATTTTTCAGCGTAAACGAATTTATTTTAATTCTGCATGGACAAATGCAGTAGTGGATGAAAATAAAACCTATTATGATACAACAAAAAATCGTGAAGGAATTACATATGATTTTCTAAATGGACATTTAATTGAAAGTTTTCAAAACAAGCCTAAATTATCTGCTATTAGAAACGATTTTTCTATTTGGGGTACATTAAAAGGAGTAGACAAAAAAGCGTTACCAATTCATTTGCGATATGCAATTGATCATAAACCATCATTTTATTATAGCCTATTAGAAAAAAAGGTATATTGCTCTACTGAGGTTTTAGGTGGGTAGTATGATTGGCGTGAATTAATTTATCGTATGGCACTAGATAATCTAGCTGCTCGTACTAACATTGAAGGTTTGGTTGCGGCACTGGCTACACAAAATAAATTTTTTGAAGTAGAATAGCAATATGAAGCAAATCCAACAGAAAATGAAGCGATTTATAATAGTTGGAAAAAATCAGTAATGTATCATTATGATAATACTGAATTAGGTCAAGCAGATTATCAAGAATGTTATACGTATAGTTTATAGGAAAAAACTTTTATACCTATGGAGTCACCGGATGAATTAGCAGAAGCATTAACTAATAATGAGTTCATTTACGGTCCTAAGAGCGAGTATATTCGTACGCAATTAACTATGTCACAATATGAATGGTTAAATGATGAATTAGGATATAATTATGCATTAGCGCAAACTTATGTTAATACGCCAAATGATCCTTATATACATATGCGCAATACATAGAAAGAAAATGAGCTTTTAGATGAAATTCGTTGGGAAAATATTCTTGATAAAACTCATAATGAGCTAGATGCTTGGCAAGATACATTTAACACTGGTTACGATGCTTATTTTGCTGATATGCTGGGCTTTTGGCCTTTATTATATAGAACTCAACAAACAGCAATTGTTTAGTATAAAGAAGATGGTACAATTAATGCAGATGCTACTGGCGTATAGCAATATGTTAAAAGTGTAATTACTAATGATGATTTTACTGCATGGGAACGGAATGGTCATTGGAATCCTTTATATATTACTTGGGATGGTAAAAATGCTCATTTTAAAGAACCAGAAGCGTTATTTTTCTGGATTGATTTTTTTGATATTGTTGGTGATGAAACAGACTTCTTATATTAGTATTCTGTCGATGTAATAGGACGTCGCGCAATTGCTGTTAATGATACTGATGTAAAAGCGATATATTTTAGAGACACGCCAAATTTACTTTTTGTAAGTCCTGACTACACTCCAGTAGAGTATGAAGAAAATTTAGCATACGCTCGTATTAATATTGTACCACCGTATTCAGACTATTTTCAAATTAGTAGTTAGGGAAAAAGTGCTAAAGAGCGTTTAGATACAATGCTATATGAAGGTACATATTTTCAAGATCAAATTACTATTTCTGCAATTCCAATTTATTATTTAGAACCGAATACTCGAATCGCAGTATATGATGAACAAAGTGGTATTAATGGAGAATATTTGATTAAGTCATATAGTATTTAGCTGGCACATGATGGCATGATGTCTATCACAGCCACTAAAGCAGTTGAAAGAATTATTTAAGGAGGAAAAGGATTATGGCAAAAAAAGTTGGACAAATCCGCTGGTTTAAGGATAATAATGAAAAAAATTATCCGGCAAATATTTCAGCGGATGCTTTGCGCAGTGGATCAGCATTTCCACGTTCTTATTCAATTGTGCAATTCGGCATTTAGACATTGCCAGGTACTAAAATATTTTTAGATTCACACCCTGATCCTATTATTATCGGTGCGACCGGTATTTATGAACTAAGTGTGGATGGTTTAACAAAAATTAATTCTATTACTTTTGATAATGCGTCTTTAGAATTAATTGAAAACAATGATAATGCATATGTACTGATTGATTATATTTATGAGGAGTGAAAAAGATGGCTGGATTTTATGGTAATATTTCCACCTCTAATCGCTCTGCATTTACTTTTGATAAAGTCTATGCCAATCGTCGTTCTATGGATAAAGAAGGCGCAGGCGATGGAGTATTTTTAGGTCGGTATGTATTGGTTGAATATGATGATCCGCCTTTACAAGGTTATTATAGTCAAACCAAAGATGAATTTTATAGCGATCCACACTATAGTGAATCATCTCGGGCACAACCACTTGATAAAATTGAAAATCATATTTATCAAGATTTAAGTTTAGTTAGTACAGCACATTCATTTTATGTGTGTGAACAGAGTGCGCAAGGTAATAAATTAACATATAAGCCATTATCTAATGCATCATCTGGTTATGCTGCTAATTATAATTTAGACGTTGTGGGCTATGGACGTGGATATGACTCTACAGTATGGATGAAAACTATTGATCCTAATAATAATAAATATCGTTATGTTCTGGTTGCAGAATTAAATACTGTAGTGCCACATTTTCATTTAGTTATGGATCCGCCATCTGGTACGCCATATGGTCCATATTTTGATAATGCAACGACAAGTTTAGATTATTATATGCATATTCAAACTCCATATGCGCATCGTCTTAATACACAACCAGATGCTCATTTAAGTGATGAAAAGATTGAGTATGTAATTAGTTCATATAATCCCACATCACATACGTGGGTATCTACAACTAAAACCAATCAACCTGGCGATATTTTTTATAACAAATTGGGCTTTAGACAAGACGTTCGTTCTTATGTAACAGAACAGACGGCATCTAATAGTATTAATTATACTTTAGTATCCAGTGGCAATAAAATTTATGGTACTGATAATGCGGCAATTAATGATAATGGTATTACTGCAAAAGATACTTATTTGTGGTCTATTCATTTACCAGTTTTAGGTAATACAATTTGTACTATTTGGGACTTACTTTATACAACAGATAGAAAATTAGAATTATTAAAAGAGTCTGGCGCAAATCGTGACGCTTGTACAATTGATACTGATTCTATTTTTGGTACAATAAATTCTGCTCGTTGTTTTATAGGCCAAGTATATGCAATGCCAGTCACTCGTATCAATGATACAGATACATCATTTATTGTAGAATCGAGTGATGCTTTAGGCGTTACTGGTAGTGGTGGTACATTAACCTTTAATAAAGCTATTTTATTTAAAGATGACGGTGAGGATGTACGACATTATTATTATCCTAATTATACAAATAAATGGATCGCAAGTAGTACTGGTGAATATTATTTAGATAATGGTGTTTATAAACTCGCGAATAAAGCAGCATTACCAGCAGGTACTCAATATTATAAACGTGATCAAGGCGATATTAATCCGCATTGGCGTTATACATTAGAATATACTGATTCATCTTTTAAGATGACATCGGGTGAAGCGGCCATAGTCGCTGATCGTGCTACTTTAAATGGTGCGCCGCATACAATCTATGGAGCATTAGCACAAGTAAATCGTATGTTAGGTATCAATTTAAGTGAAGCAGATTCACGAGATGATCGTACATTAATTGGTATGATGAATCGTGTAAAAGATATGATTCAAAATATTGATACACAATTATCACCTAAAAAATTGTTAGGTACTGATAAAAATGGTAAAATTAGTACCACTAATATTATTTATCCTTATGCTGGTACTGGTGATCATCAAGAATTATTAGATAGTAGTGGTACATGGCGTTTACCTGTAACATATAAATTAGAAACTTTAAATTTGCGCAATGCACAAGATAATACAAAATATTTTGATGCGGGTTATTATGGTAATAGTTGCTTACATGCTGTTCTAGCAAGTGATACATTGGGCGAGGCAATTAAAAAAATGCAAAATGAAATGGCAGATATTTAGTATGTACAATAGGCCATTACTAAATTTAGTGTTAATTTAAGTGGTGGTGAAAGTACCTTATTAGAAAATGGCGCGGCTATGAATAGTGCCACTTTAACTTATACATTAAATAAGGGACCTCGTAAATCAATTGAAATTAAACGAGTGGCTCCTGAAGCAGTCACAATACTTTCAACTACAAATATTAATCCTGAGTTTTATGTTACAAATGCTGAAGCATATGCAAGAAGTGCGGCGGACGCTCAAAATGATACTAATATTTTAAGTGGGCGTGCTGATACTACTATGACTTGGACAATTAGTGTCACTGATGAGCGTGATTATACTGCAACATAGACCGTTAATGCCTTTTGGTGTAATCGTTATTATTATGGAGTTGGTGCTGCAATTACAAATTTAGCAACGGTAAATACTAGAGCTAAATTAGATAGCTTAATTACCGGTGGTAATAAATTAGCACGTAATAAAGCTGGATTAAGTCTTTCATTAGCACCGCATGCTAATGAATATATGTTTTATATGCAGCCTAAATCATGGACTAATCCAACATTTAAAATTGGCGGCTTTGAAGGTGGCATGGATTTATTAGGTGAATTTAATTTTACTAATGCCAATGGTTATACAACTACATATAAATTGTGGCAAAGCACCAATGCTAATTTAGGCGCAACGACATTAGTAATTTCATAAGGGGGATATATAAATGAGCTTTACAATTGAAAATTTATTTAATCAAAATTTATATACTACTCCCTATGATTACACTAAGTTATAGGGCGTAGATGGTGTTAAACCTCGTACTTATGATGGTACAGTGCTATTGGCTGCAGGCTTGACACAAAAAAATGCGGGAGCTTTTCCATTATTACATGCTAAAGATATTCAGCTTGGACAAGTCGCATCTGAAAGATTAACAGATAAATTAATTGCGATTGATAGTATTTTACGTGAGATTTATGGTGCTGCTCCAACAACTTTAAATAATTATGGTTTAGCGTCTTTGTCTTCGATTGCAGCAGCATTAAATAATAGTAATACTACAGTTAATGATCGCATTACTGCATTGCGTGCATTTAAAACTCTTGCAATTAATACACAAAGTGAAGCGACAACATAGATGGACGTAAATACTACATCTATAAGTGCAAATAATAATGGTGATACTATTACTGTTAATAGTGGTAATAAATGGATACGATTCGCCAGCTCTAGTAATACTTTGTCTATTGCACATAGCGTAGAAACTATTTCATCTGCTACCGCAACAAATGATTTAAATAAGTCTGGGACTTTTACTACAGTAGTATTAGATTATGATACTGCAGGTCATATTACTGGACAAACTACTACTACACATACATTGCCATATAATTGGAAAACAATTACTACTAAAAATAGTGATGCAGTTACTGCTTTAACTATGAGTAATGCATCAATTAATGCAGAGGACCAAATTGATGAAGTAACATTTACTGCAGCGAACAAATGGATTGTATTAGCTACTGGTACATCTGCTATTAATTTTGGGCATATTTTAACAGGCAATGGAGTAATTACTACAAAAGGCTAGAGCACAGCTGTTACTACATAGTATGGTATGCAATTTGCAGTTCCTTATTTGGCCGCCGATGAAGCAGGTCATGTTACTAGTTTAAGTGAAACAACAATAACCATACCAAGTATTAGTTTAACTAATGGTACAGGGAATGTTGTTACTGGTTTAAGTCTTAACACTACTAATGGTGCTTTTACGGAAACTAAAGCCAATATTGGTACATTGTCTTTGATTGATTATAGTGTAGCAGAAACTTCTGCAGCATTAATGGCAAATGATACATTGAATACAGCATTGGGGAAATTGGAAAAGCGTCTTACTGTTATTGAAAGTGATTATTTAAAAGCAGCGGCTTTAAATCCTTATATTACAAAAACAGCTGTAGCCGATACTTATTTAACTAAAATTGATGCTTAGTCTTTATACCAACCGATTGGAGACTATCAGCCAGCTGGTAATTATCAACCAGCAGGAAACTATTAGCCCGCAGGTAATTATGTCGTAGCTGATATATCAGACCCTTATTTAAAAACAACTGCAATCAAAACTTTAGTAAATAATATTTTATCTAATTATACGTTAGAATTAATTGCTCCTGTTGTTGTTGCTACTAAGGGCAATACTACTGGTTTAATTAATTTTACTATTACTAATACTGAAGGCGATTTAAATATCCGATTAGAAAAGAATGATGGTTCTGATTGGACTCCAGTAAATATTACAGCTCCAACGCAGGCACCTTATTCTTATACGGTTACTGCCAATGGCACATATCGTATAAGCGTATAGCGCACTTATAATTCATCAACAGCGACTGGGACAAGTAATGAAATTGTTATTTCTGAATTTGCATAAGATAAAGGCTCAGGCAGAAAATGTCTGGGCCTTTATTGTTAACTAATTAATTCCATTTTTAATATATAAAGACAGGATAACTGTTAGAAGGAAGTGAAATAAAATGCCAAAACCAAAGGTTTTATTTAAATTTGGTACTTAGGCGCAATATGCTGCACTAGAAACCAAATTGGACAATGCCTTATATTTTTTGACAGACACCCATCAATTATATCGTGGCACTGTTCCAATTGGTGAGTCTCATGTTTATACAGATAACCGTGCTGCTAATGTAACTGATAATGCAGCTATCCTTAGCGCGTTAAACAGTGCAGTCCCAGTTAATGGTGATGTAATTGTATTAAATAATGTTGATGGCTCTTCAGATGCTTTTATTTATCAAGCAGGAACACAAACTTGGTTACATATTGGTAACACTCTTGCGGATAGTTTAGCGCCAAGAATTACGACATTAGAAGGTAAAGTTACTAATTTAGAGTCTGCACTTGGCGCCAATGGAACAGGTTTACAAGGCAGAGTTAGTGATTTAGAAGCTGCAATGGCTAATGTAGCTGGAGCATTTCATTTTAAAGGCTCTACCACAAATTTAGATTCCATTACAAATCCATCTAATGGTGATGTTTATCAAGTTGATTCAAGTGAATATGCTTGGAATGGTACAACATGGGTTGAATTAGGTACGAATATTGATTTAAGTCATTATGTATTAGATACCGACTTAAATTCAGCTCTTGGTGGCATTCGTTCTGATATTAGTGATTTACAAACTGTAATCGGTTCACCAAAGACATATGAAGAAGACGAAGATACTGGCGAATTGGTAGAAGTACCATCAACTGGTATTTATCAATATTTCGAACAGCATGCTAGTGAATTAGTACCATTATTTGATGGATACGTTTCAGGTTTGGTTCCGGTAGCAACCGGTCTTACTACGCAACAGAAAGCAAGCAAATTCCTTAATGCTCTTGGCAATTGGGTAGAAGTTGAAACCACCGGTGGACAGACTACATATCGTGATCCTGAAGGTAATATTTATAATACGGTTGAAGCTTATGTCACCTATATGATTGACAATTATGCTGAGCAAGTTTGGGAATCTATTGATAGCAATAGTTAAAATAGTATCGAAAGGAGAGAAGTAAGTTATGGCAGCAAATGTGCAATTTAAACGCGGTTTGTTAGCTAATTTACCGCAAACATATGTAGACGGTACTATTTATGTCACAACAGATGAACATGCAATGTATCTTGATCAGGGTAATCAACGTATTCGTATTGGTGATTTTATTCCAGTAAATACTGTACAGGATTTACCTGTTTCTGGTCACGCATATGAAACTGCGGTTTATTATGTCAAACAGGATAATATTTTGGCACGCTGGGATTCAACAAATAGTCGTTGGATTCAAATTAATAAAGCTGGTGTTGTTGGTGTTCGTCAAAACGGTAGTGGTGGTAATGTTATTACAGATGTTACAACTACCGTAGCTAATGATGGCACTTTACAATTATTGGTTACGAAAGCAACAGTAGCTACCTCAGAAGAATTAGAATCATTGATTGGTAGAGTAACTACCTTAGAAGGTAAAACAAGTAATGTCGAATCTTATATTACTGTTTTAAAAGGTGATTCTACTGTTGCTGGTTCATTAGCTAAATTAGCTGCAGATACACAAGCAGCATTGCTTGGTGGTGAAACTACTTATACCACATTAAAACTTGTGGGTGATAAATTACGTTCATTAGATACTGCAGTTGATGGTTTAGAAAATGATATGGCTGCCGCGCAAACAAATATTACAGCTTTGCAAGGCACAACAGCGACTCATACATCACAACTTGCTACTATTAATGGTGATGATAGTACAGTTGGTTCTATTGCATATGCAGTAAAACAAGAGGCGGATGCTCGTACTACTCTTGCTGGTCGTGTAAGTACTAATGAATCTGATATTAGTTCTTTAACTGGTCGTGTTGGTACAAATGAAGCTGCGATTGCTACATTAAATGGTACTGGCGCAGGATCGGTTCAAAAACAAGTCGCTGATGCTGTTGCAAGTATTGTAGCAGATGCACCTGCGGCATATGATACTTTAAAAGAAGTATCTGATTGGATTTCATCTCATGGTACTGATGCCGCCACAATGAATAGTAATATTACTACTTTATTGGGCGATGTTAGTACATTACAATCAGATATGACAACTGCCAAATCGGATATCAGCGGTTTGAAAACAAGAATGACCACTGCCGAAGGCAATATTACTAATTTACAATCATCTGTAACATTACTCGAAGGCGATTCAAAGACCGTTGGATCAGTTGATTATAAAATTGAACAAGTACGTAATGAATTAAGTGGTGGTTTATCTGGTGACATTAGTGATTTAACAGCACGTGTAGTTGTTAATGAAGGTAAATTAGCTACTATTCAAGGCACCGGCGAAGGTTCAATTACTAAAGCTGTTGGTGATGAACGTACTGCTCGTGAAGCTGCTGATACAGCATTGGATACTCGTATGACTACAGCTGAAGGTAATATTACTACCTTACAATCTGATATGACTGCGGTACAAGGTCTTGCTACATCCAATGAAGATCATCTTACTTGGAAATCATTTTAATTAACTTTATAACTGCCACTATTATTTTACAATAATAGTGGCAGTATTTTTGAGAAGGAGGAGTTATATCATATGGCGAATGAAAATGATGGCATCGTTGCCAGAATATCTGATGATTCTCCGTTACAATTAATCAAAGGCCAAGATTAGTACATTCGCACCATCTAGGCTTTGCCATTAGAAGATGGCCGTTTGTCATTTGCGGTTGATAGTAAAAAAATTTATTTAGATTGTGACTTTACCGATCCACATGGCAATACTTATCAAGACCGTTATGCATTTGGTGGTGGCGGTGGTTTTTATTATGGCGTAAGAGAATTTAGTCAAGGTGAAATTGAAAATAGCGATTTCCATTTTCAATTTCCAGATGAATTCAATGCCGCAGTAAATTTGGAGGTTCCACAGTTAGATGATCTGATTTTAAATACTGATGGTTGTTTTTATCGTATTATTGCTATTGATGAAACAAGTACTCCAAATGTTCTTGATTTAACTACTACAAAACTCACTGTTGCAGGTAGCGGCGGCGGTGGTGGTGGCGGTAGTAGTAACACAGGCTTATCTGTGGCGCGTCATCCTGATCAAGTATATACAATGATTGCGGCAAATCATTCTATTCCAATTGGTTTTAAAGTAACTGATAGTTTAGATAATACGCAAATTGATATGGATGTAACTATTAATGGACGTGAAGTTGGTACAATTTCTAATGTAAAACAAGGTGAATTTACTTATGTAGATTTAGCTGATAGATTCTTTGATTATTTTGTTGTTAATACTGATAATACAGTAAATTTACGTTTTACTAATGAATATGGCCATGCTGCACAGATTACTTATAATGGTCTTCGTGCTATTCGTTTGGTTGATTTACAAGTTAGATTAGTTAAAACGAATTTAGGCGTTATTACTTCAGATACCGCGCAGTTAGAAATTCAACCTTTCGGCGGTAGTAGCATGTATGATCGTTTTATTAATATTCGTGTACACGTTCCTGAATAGGCAAATCCGATTGTTATTTAGAAAGAATTTGGTGTAACTATTGATAATGGTCAGACTTATGTTTATACGTTAGGTGATTTGTACATTCATGGTAATTATACTGTTGATGTATGGATTACAGCGCATGCTAGCTAGGGTGATCCTGTAGAATTGTCTTCTCCAGTAGTTACAGCAACATTTATTCATACTGATTCTACTGCAAATATTCCAACATTAAATGCATACATTATTGATCCTAAAACAGTATATAATCGTTATGATACAGTCACTATTGGTTATTTAGTAGCTTATAATGGTCCTAATTCTAATATGCGTTTAGAAGCATGGTGTGCAGATCATTAGATTTTTTCACGTCAAGCAAGTGTTACTAATAATGCTGAGCATACATTTAATGTTACATTATCTGATTTATATAATGTTAATCCCGAGACTAATGAGGCTTTATATAAATTCATTGTTGCAATTGATGATTATTCATTACAAGAAGTTATTGATAATGTACGTGTAAAAGACGCATTAAGTGAAGTGCCTTATATTGATGAAACAGATAATTCATTACAATTGAATTTAACAATTGGTGATAGAGCCAATGATGATGTTGATCGTGATGTTTGGACTTATAAAGATATTGCATGTGACTTTGAAGATTTTAACTGGTCTACTAATGGTTGGATTACGGAAAATGGTGTTACTAGATTGCGTTTGACCAATGGTGCAAAATTATATGTACCATTTGCTCCTTTTTCTGAAGCAAATACTAGTGCTGGTCAAGAATCTGGTGCGCAATTAACTGGTAAAACGATTGAAATTATTTTTGAATTGCATAATGTTCGCGATTTTAGTAAAATTTTAATTAGTGCTGCTTCACAAGATATTAAAACTGATAAATTTATTGGTATTGTAGGTACTGGTGATAAAATCACTATGAACACTAAAGAATTAACCAATTATATGACGGCTGAACAAGAAGCGGCATTAACTGAAGAAGAGCGTGCTAGTTATAATACTCGTAATGGTTTACGTGCTTATTTAGCAGAAGATACTAGAATTCATATTGCATATTCAATTCAATCCAAAGAAAATGGTAACCGGTTAATTTATACGTATGTTAATGGTGTTATTTCTGGTATCGTACAATATGGTAACAATGATAGTATTCTTGATTTCCCAAATTCACCGTCAGACTTTATAATTGATTCTACTTATGCGGATATTGATTTGTATGGTATTCGTGTATATAGTAATTATGCAACAGATACTTTGTTATTAAATAACTATGCAGCTTCTATGCCAGATCCGGCTGATCGTGCTGCTATTGGCGCGATGAACGCTATGTTAAATACTTCAGATAAAATTTCTTTAAAAAAGGTTATTGATGCTGGCAATATTCCTTATATTGTATTTACTGATTTGCGTCATACTGGCGATAAGAAAGGTGTTATAGGAAAAAATGCAGACGGAACTAAATAGTATGGACCAGAAGGTACAGAAAAGAGATTGCCTATAAATAAGGAAGACTTCCGTTGGGCACCTTGTTATTATGTAGATCCAGAAGATGCTAAACATGCTAATGATCCGTCTTATATTAAACGTAGTTTTGGTGCTCCTAATCAATTAGTTGAAACTGTTATTTATGCACAAGGCACATCTTCTTTAGCATATCCTGTTAAGAACTTGCGTATGCGCTTTGTGAATAAAAAAGATAAATATTCATTACGTCCTGCAATTCCAACTGAAGGAATTACTGCTGAAGATTTAGCTTCTTTTGAACATGTTCCAAAGGTTGCATTGTTTACTTTAAAAGCAGACTATATGGAATCTTCTATGGCACATAATACTGGTACTGGTAATGCCTTAACTGCTTTATATAAAGATGCTAAATTACAAACAGCAGCACAATTAAAGTATCCAGATAAAACTATTGTTAATAATATTATTGGTTGTCCTATTGTAGCATTCTGGCAAACAGGTGAGACTTTAGATAGTGCGGAATTTATTGGTCGTTATAACTTTAATGTTGATAAAGATTCAAAAGATGATGCTGAACTATTTGGCTTTGTGCCAAGTGCTAAAGATAAATTTGGTGTTTTGTTAGACGATCAAAAGAATTTAAAATGGGGCTTTTTAGCTACATTTGATGAAGAATTAGATCCTACAAAAACTTATTATACACAACCTGTTTATGGACAAGATGGTTTACCAGATGCAGCATACGCGTTTACTGGTGATGCTACAGCATGGACAGACTATATTTGTAAAACTGGTCCATTATATGAATATCAAGAAGGTCCTACGACTATTCAATGCTGGGAATTCTTAAATAATGCTTATGCTTTAGCAGGATTCCGTGATGACTATGATGAAGATGCAGATACTGGGACTTGGAACAAAACCAGTAAGGGCAAAGTAAAAACTTATGGTAAAGCTAATTGGTGTGCTGTATTTGAATCACGTTATCCAGTGTATGATAACGAATGTTGTAGTGATAAACGTGCATTTAAGCGTCTCATTCATTGGTTACATACTACAGATCAATCAAGAGCTACTGGCCGTGTATTAGGTGAAAATGAACCTAAATATGGTTATACTAATGATACTAAAGAATATCGTTTGGCTAAGTTTGTGGCCGAATTAGATGATTATATGGATCGCGAATTTACTGCATTCTATTATGTTTTAACTGAAGCATTATTAATGGTTGACTCTCGTGCAAAGAATATGATGATGTGTAGTTTTGATATTGATAGTGATGCAGGTACAGGTCATTGGTTCCCAATCTTCTATGATATGGACACCATTCTTGGCGTTGATAATACCGGTGTATTGCGCTTTACTTATGATGTTGATGACGAAACTGAACAAAAAGTATATAATGCTAGTGCTAATTATGGTTATTATGATGATAATGGCGTATGGCAAAACAATGTATCTTATAGTACATTATGGGCTAATTTCAGAGAGGGTTGCCGCAATGATATTGCTTCTATGTATCATAAATTGCGTGATGAGGGTAAGTTCTCACCAGAATGGCTTTGTAAGAGTTATAACACCACAATTGCAGATATCTATGCGGAAGTTTATGATAATAAAGATGCATGGTATAAATATGTGCGACCATTAACTGAAGAAGTAATTGTATATGTAGATGGACAACCAACTACTTCTACTATTAATATGACTCAAGCTGCACAAGGTACACGTTCATTACATCGTCAATATTTATTGAAACATCGTTTTGCTTATTTAGATAGTAAATATCCGCGTGCTACTAATGAAGATATTATGATTTATCCTAATGCAGCTAATGCTGCTGGCGTAAATCATCCACATCCTGAAGAGAATATTGTATTCCATCCAGTGTCTTCTAGTACACAATTTGTATCTGTAAGTTTGGAAAAATCTGGTTTATTAAATACAATTCGTTTGGAACCTAATGTGGCAGGAACGACTTATGATTATTTTGCTCATGGTAGTAGTTTGGGCGATACTAAGTTCTATATTTACGATTTAAATGATGTTTATGATTTAGGCGATATTTCAAATAAATGTGCTAACTTATTAACATTTACTCATCCAAATAAATTACGTCGTTTACAACTTGGTCATGGCGATTGGGTTGATGATAATGGTGTAGTATAGCATTATTCTTCTGGGCAAACTTTGAATTTAGGTTTCTTGGAAAATTGTTCATTACTTGAATATCTTGATATTTAGGGTGTACAGTTTGAACAAAATAAGGGACCTGAAGGCGCATTAAGTAAATTGCCATATTTACAAACATTGTTAGCTAAACGGAGTAATTTAGTACAAGTTTCTTTGGTTGCTGGCGGCAATATAAAGCATATGGAATTGCCTGCAACAGTAACTAATTTATATCTCCATGATAATTTATATTATGATACCACGACTGATCCTAGCAATTTAGAAATTGAAGCTTATGGACAATTTGATGGTATTAGTATTAGTGGCTGCCCAAGAGTTGATACTTATACTTTAATGAATACAATTAGACAAGCACATGCCGCAATAGAAGCTGACTTATTAGCTAATAATCCTGACAAATTATTTGCGGAAGTTCGTCGTCCAGTTGAAGAAGATATTGATTTATATTGGGAGAAAGATAGTGAAACTAATACTTATATAAAATCTACTACATTTGTAGCAAATAAAAAATACTATTTGCGCAATTATGTTGCATTAAATAATCTTCGTTTACCAGATATCAATTGGGATATTACAGAATTTACTGCAGAAAACGCTGATATCGTAACAGTTAATGATAAAACTGTTGTAGATGATTTGAAGATTTTAGATTATATGTGCAACAAGGTTTATGGCGGTTATACTGTCAATGATGGTACACTTACAAAATATAAGCATGATAATGATTATTTAGCTGGTACTATTTTATTACATAACGAGAATGTAATTATTAATATGGTTAATATTAAACAGAAATATAGTTCATTGTTCCCATATTTAATCATTAATGTTACTAATGCAAATAATGTTGTATCCGGTTATGATATTAATATTTATAATGCAAGTACAAATGAAAAAATGGGTGACAAGAGCTTAACTCTTTCTTCTGTTGCTGCTATTGGTTATAATTTAAAAGAATACTTAGATACTAAAGTAAAGGCTCAAAGTTACTTATCAAGTGTGCAATATGATTATAAATTCCGCGGTTGGAGTTATTCACAAAGTGTGAAAGACCCAGATCAAGCAGTAGTTGAAGCTGCATTAGATATTCATGTAAATGAAGTAAAAGAAACTAATGCACAGGGTATTGAGGTTACGAATTATATTGCAGTCGATGCTCCAACAGCTTTAACAGAAGCCCATTATACAAATCATGAATTGAATTTGTATCCGGTTTTTGAAATGATTGAGCGTTCTTATAAAGTAACATTCTATCAAACTTTAGAAGGAGTTTCTCCAGCAGTTGTATGGTCAGAACAATGGTTACCATTTAATACGCCAGTAACAATGCCAACTAATCCGCCAGCGATTATTAACTATGATCCTGATGGTGATGGTGATGTTTCTAAAACAACAATTCAAAACATTGATACATTTATGTCAAATGGTTTACCATATAATCAATATCGTGCAACTAAAAATATTGAATTATATCCAATTTATAAACCAGCTGTACGTATGCAAGATGTTGTAGAGCCACCGAACTCTTATTTTGATTATGTACCATCTCCTGTAACAGCATTATATAACAGTACAACATTCGTTGATCCTGTGACAGAACAAGATGTGCCATTATCAGAAGGTATTTTAGTAACAATTAAAGATACCTCTAATTTAGCAAATGCTGCTGGTTTGGGCGCAATTTGTGTTCCAAAGCAGATTGATGGTAAATGGGTTGTAGGTATTAATAATAAATCTACTAGTTTGCGTCGTCTTTATTTTGAAAGAGGTTGCCCAATTCGTTATATTATGGCACCATCTTTGGATGAATCTGCAGGATTTAATGGTACTGCATATAACTGGAGTATTTCAAATAATATCGGTACCGCAGCAAATGTAGGTTTTGTTTATGAAGGACAGACTCATACAGAAAATGGCCATCGTTCTTGGAATACGACTTTAGAATTTGTAGATTTGGCTGCACTTACTCAGTTAAATATTATTGGCGGTATTATGGATAATAATACAGAACAATATGAAGGATCTGAATCTAGATCTCGTATCTTTGCTTATTGTCCAAATTTACATATTTCTGGTTTACCGGACAGTCTAATGTTTATTTCTAAATATACGTTCGCAGAAGATGCTTCTTTAGAGTTAGATCATTTACCACAAAAATTAACAGTTGTTCAAGAACGTGCTTTCTATTAGGACACTGGATTAACTGATGTCATTTTTAATACTGCACAATGGGGTCGCGATAGTGACGTAGCGCCATTAAGTTAGACACATAATAATGGTTCAGGTATTACTGAAGAAAATAAATGGCCATATATTGGACAAAATGCTTTTGCCGGTTGTACGAATTTACATTTTATTGATCAATATATGGAAACTGTTGATGGTGTCGAAACTACTAAATTTAGAGACACTGAATTATATGGTATTGTTTCTATTGGTAAATAGGCTTTTTAGAACTGTACAAGTTTAGTATGGTCTATTGTAAGTGGTATTACACATACAATTAGAGGTATTTCTGCATACGCTTTCCAAGGATGTACTTCATTAACATTACCATCATTACCAAATAGTTTAGTTGTACTACAACAATATGCATTTAGTGGCTGTGGTACCATTACTTTAAAACTCGCAATGCCATCTACTATAAGAACTTATGGTAATGCTATTTTCTATAATACTACATTACATACTGGCGCTTCTAATTGTATACTTTATGTTGACGTTATCCATGGTGGTTGGTATATAAATGATAATGTATATAAATCAATGACAATTAGTCCTACCTTCTTAGATGGCTTAATTTTCGATAATGCTAATGCTCGTATTTATATGCGTTGTCCAACTAACAGTTATCATAGTCACTTTGGTGACAGTAGTGTAGCATAGACTACATGGTACATTTATAAAGATAGTGCCTATGGTGCTCGTGTATTGACTCTAGACAGTGATACTAGACCAACTGTTAGCTAAAAGAAGGAGGTTGTTTATTAAATGGAAGAATTTGTATTAGATCAAAATGCAGATAATATTCATAAAGACGATTGTGTCATTGATGATAATGCTGATCCAATGATAAAACAACTTCTTTATTTGGTAGAAGATAAATTTGTCGATACTTTACCAGATAATGCTGATGAATTAGGGTATGAAATTTATGTTTTAGTTTCAGCTCGTGAAGGCTATTATTTACAGAATATTTTAAATTATCAAGTTGCTGGTGCTATTTGTGTGCCAGCTGGTGGAGATGCCTTTTGGAGAGCTGTTAAACTGGACGAAAATGAACAATAAACTAATGATAATTTTTAATTCTTTATGAAAGACGCTGAGGCAAATTATATAATTTGCCTCAGCTATTTTTTGAATATGTTGAAGGGAGAACGATAAGTTATGTATATGTCTTTAAGCGATCTCCGTGCAAAATTTATGAATGATCAACCTTTTGCGATTCAGTTTGTTGATGATGCTTTAGATGCTTTAAAAGGTCTTATTGGTGAACAAGCAGCAAAGCAAAAGTTAGATATTTTAGATAATGCCGGTGGTAAAGTTGATAAAGATAAACTTTACGGTAATAATGAACTTTTACATACTTATGTAGAAGCTGTTAAAGCAATGACAGAATCTTCAACAGCAAAAGGTAAGGCTCGTTTATACGCCTACTTACATTCTCCATGGGATGGTAATGAGGCAGATGGCACTCCCGGTGAGCCTGAATTTACTGTTGATTTAAATTCTCGTGTTATCAATGTACCAGCTGAATTTTTAAAAAATGGTGTTGGTGTTGTTGGTGATCACTTGGCTGAAATTGTATTCTTCAGAATGCAACGCTATTATGATGTAGTTGACCTTTATCAAAGTTCTGCTATTAAGATTTTCTGGTATAATAATGGCGATAAAGCTAGTACCACTTATTATAAAACTACACCGGCTGTAATTTATGCTGAAGGTGAAGAACTCGTTTTAGGTTGGGCTATTTCAGAATTAGCTACACAAACCGCAGGCAATATTGAATTCTTTATTGAATTTGAACATACTCGCGATGATGGCATGATTGATTTCCGTTTGGATACTCAACCAGCAAAGCTTACTATTAAACCAACAATTAATTTAGATAAAGATGGTGCTGCTTTAGATCAATATAATGATATTGTTTATAGCCGTGCTATTTATAGTCCAATTATTAATACTTTAACTGCTAGCCCAGCAAATATTATTGTTAATTTGCCAGAAGGCGCAGTAGACTTTGATCCTAATACTAATAATATCACTTTAAGAGTTGAAGCAACCAGTCCTGATAATGGTAAATTAGTTTATCATTGGAATTGGAATAGTATTATGGTAGATCAACCTCAAGGTAATCAAATTAATATTGGTACTTTACGTGATGTTACGCATTATGATCTTGCTGATCCAAAAGCGGTTGTATTTAGTGAACCTGCTCAAGGAACCACTACTGCTGATAGTTATGATGCAGTTCCTAATGAACAATTGGCAGAAGAAGGCGTTAATCCATCTGCAAATGGTTGGTACGTATTAGTAAATGAAGAATATCAACTTACTACTGATACTACCGTAGATGAAAATGCTGTTTATTATATTAAGACTCCTGGCACTACTACTCCTGCAGAAGATACCACTTATCAGACATTAACAACTAATGTGCCTGGTGTATATCAAGTATATGTTGGTAATGAAACTGCTAATGGCGGTATTCGTTATGTATATTCTTATGTTACAACCATTGAAGCAGCTACTGATATTAATGTAAATGTTACTAAGATGCCTGGTTTAGCATACTTAGATAATGCTAATTCTGCATTGGAAGCATCTGCGGATAATGCAAATGGTGTTGTAACTTATAAATGGCATCATATTGATCCTTATACAAATGAGGATGAAGTTGTTGCAACTAATACTACGGGTATTTATGATCCAAGTAATAATAATACTATTACTACTGATCCATCTTTGCGCGGATGGTATTATGTTGAAGCAGTAAATACGAAAAACAATTCTGTAAAAATAGCTTCTAGTATTAATAAACCAACTTGGATTGAAATTCAACCGGTTAAAGTAGCGAGAGAAAATATTACTTTCACTCAAGATGCTGGTAGCCATACTCGTTTCACAATGACTATTGCCAATATTCCTTATCCAGATGCTACATATCAAGTATATGTTACTGTTGATGCTCAGATTGTAGAATATGATGCTGCAACTCATACTACAAAGAAAACTACAAAGACATTACCAGTTGGTCTTCCACGTGATACTTTCACTGGTGATACTTTCACTTTTGATATTGAAAATGTTAAAACTTTAACTCCTGGTACAGAATATGATATTAACATTTATGTTGTACCAGTAGAACATTTAGGCGATCCTGATTATGAACGTTATGTAGAAATCACTGATGCCAATGGTGTTCGTTCTCGTGATTATACTCGCGCAGAGATTAAAGAATTAATTAGATAATATAAAAGGGAGGGTGCGTTATGGCGAACGGTAATCTTCCTGGTCGTGATATAGATATTATAATTCATGACAATGATACAACAGAGATGCCGTCAGATTTAATGAGCGTTTTAGAATAGATACAAATGAATTCTAAAACTGTCATTACTATTGCACCTGCCGATGCGGAAATTATTAATGTCAATTTGAATACACGCTAGATTGAATTAGGCACTAGCGTGTATTCAAATTTTTTAAGTGTTGCACGAGATCACTATGCTGAAACAATTTATATGCGTGTGCCTCGTTATTTTGATGGTGTTGATTTAATGCGTATGTGTTGTGTAGTAGAATATACCAATGCCGCAAATCAAAGTCATGTTTCACCAATTCTTTTAAAAGATTCTTTAACTGAACCTGATTATCTTTTATTAGGTTGGTGTATCCATGGTGATGCCACAATTCAAGCTGGCACTATTAAATTTGCTTTGCGTTTTTATTCATTAAATTTAACTACGCATCAATTTGTTTATAGCTTAAGAACTCAACAGGCAACGGGCCGCATTTTATATGGTGTTGATGAATCTGAAGTCTCAGAAGAACAACAAGCAGTTTATAATAAGCCAATTTATGATTTAGTTGAAGCATTAAATCAAAAATCATTAATTTATTGGCATAATGTGTAAAAGGAGGGTGAATTATGGCTGCAACAGGTACAATGTTAAGAGTATTATATGGTGAAAGTGCTAATTTACCCTCTGGTGGTACTACAGCTACTGACGGTAGCATGTACGTAGTCACAAGTAACAATGCAAAAAATTCAATTTATGATGCTGCATTATATTTTGACTTAGGAACTAAACGGTATTAGATTCAAGCAAATACGGCAGCAAAATTGGAAAAAACAGTCACTTTACAATTAAACGGTGCAAATGTTGGTAATAGTTTTGACGGTAGTACAGATATTATCTGGGACATTCCTTTAGCTACTGCAGATTAGATTGGTTTATTATCAACTGGTGCATAGACATTTGCTGGTGCTAAAACGTTTAGTAATGCTGCAACTTTTAATAGCACTATTGCAGTAAAAAACACTGCAACAATGCGTACTATTGAACCTGAAGCAACAAATAATTATACTTTGGGTTCAAGTAATAAAAAATGGAGTGCAGTATATGCTACCGAATTTAATGGTGATTTAGTAGGTAACGCAGATACGGCTACACAAGCTGCATCAACAGCTGGAACATTGACCACTGAAAATTTAGCAGGCACATAGACGAATAGTTTTAATGGTTCTGGTAATGTCTCTTTATCTTTAAGTGACTTTATTAGTCAAGGTGAAACTTTACCTTTGTCTATGATCCCGCAAGGTGCATTGGAACGTATTGTTACCTATGCGTCGCAAGCAGCCGCACAAACCGCTTTAGACAATAATGAAATTTAGCCAGGTGATTTAGTACAAATTGGTGAAAGCGGTGTTATGTACTATGTTAAAGAAACTGTTTCTAATGGTGTTTCAACTTGGTCTTTAGCAGAGTTTTATTCTGGTGTAGCCGCAAAAGCATCATCAACAGTTGGCACTTTAACGATGTCTATTAATGATGTATCTATCGCAACTTTCAATGGAAGTGGTAATGCGTCATTTGATGTACCTTATGCGACTCAAAGTGCCGCGGGGCTTGTTTCTACTACTACTCAAACTTTTAATGGTGCAAAAACATTCCTTGAGAATGTTTCTTTATCAAAAGCATTAAGTGTAACAGGAGCAACTACTTTAAGTGCTACTGCAACTACACAAAGTATTGAGCCTAGTACAACCAACATTTATGATTTAGGCGCTAATAATAAAAAATGGAATACAGTTTACGCTACCACATTTAATGGCGATTTGACGGGCACCGCTACTTCTGCATCAGCAACTGTTGGATCATTATCATTTGTTACTACTGCCACAGGTGCGAGTTAGAGTACTTTTAATGGTTCTGGTAATGTTACACTTGGTACATTTGTGCCTTCTACTTCTGAAACTGGTGGTGCAATGGGCTTTGTTCCTGCACCAGGGGTAAATTATACTGATCGTATTTTACGTGGTGATGGCACATGGAGTCAAATTAGTGGTAGTAATGGTATTTCTATTAATAGCACTAATGGTTTCACTATTTCCCATACAAATTCAGTTACTGCTTCAACCTTATGGAAAGGCCAAAGCGCAAATGTTGCCGGTAATATTGGCACAGGAGAGGTAAGTTTCTCTATTCCAGCATTAACTTATGATGCACAAGGTCATATTACAAACACAACGGTCGCTACAGTTACTTTAGAAAAACTTAATGTAACTCAGATCTTATCACAAGGTTTAAAAGTTGCTACAATTGGTAACACAGATATTTATTCTGGTGTTGAATGGGAAACTTTTGTTTAATATATATATTCGGCGGACAATGCACAAACTTGCATTGTCCGCATTTTTTTGTTATAATGAATTGAAAAAATTGTAAGGAGGCGCTGAAGATTGGCTCTCTTTAAAATTAAAAAAGGCTTAGCCGCAGCTTTGCCGCAAAATACTGTTGAAGGTTATTGCTATTTAACCACAGACGATCAAAAATTATATATTGATTTAGCTACTTCTGAAACAGCTATTTTAGGTAATAACCGCATTTGTTTACATACTGATTAGGCAGACAAAGTGGTTCATTAGTTGGATACTTTAGATGGTACATTAGACTATGATGGTAGCGCGAATGCTGTTCTACCATTTAGTGGCGTTTATCCTGTAGATGGTACGCATACTACTGAAAGCAATATTTGGACAGGTAATTTAAATATTGATAATTTATTTGATGGCTTAACTATTGCTTATCGTTTGCCGCAAAATGTTCCTTCTAATACAACTTAGGTTTTTTTAAATTTAACTTTAAATAATGGAGTAACAACTCATCATTGGGTAAGTAGAACTGGTTTAACATCATTAACAAATGAATATGTAGCATATTCTACTTTACTTTTGACATATTGGTCTACTAATATTACACTTACTAATGGTGATGTAAGTCATGGATATTGGAGCCAAGCAGATTATAACAGTAATACTTGGAATTATACTGAATCTCGTTTAGGATCTAAATATATTGGTGCTGCCGCGGATACAATGCCAGCAAATACTTTCTGTGTCTTATCACATTAGTCTTCAGATAGGCATAATCAAATTCATTCTATTACTAAAGAAGTAACTTCAAATGGTAATACTATTACAGTTTGTAATCCAGAACAAGAAATTGATTTATATTCTCCTTTACTTTTCACAAAAAATGCTATGCAAAGCAATACTTGGCAATTAGGATCATCTTTATATAGAGCTACAACTGATGTTCCTATTGCTAATATTCCTTTATTAAATTCGTGGTTTTCTGGAGATATTTATACATATTATCAAACAATATCTAATGATCGTTATGCCACTTATAATGCTTATACGTCAGCAGACTCTTCACAAGATGTGTTATTATGGTTAATTATTGATGCAAAGTAGGATAGTGAAACGCTTAAATATAAATATTATCCTATTGGTATTACTTCTTAGCCATATGTCAGAATTGCGAATTATCGTGCGCCTGCTTATTATGTTTTATTAGGTGCAGCAAAATGTAATGCCACTACAGATACGCAACCTACACATTTTGACTTTTTTTCCGAACATTGTATTTTACAATATTGGGATGGCCAACTAATACCTTTTGATCCTAGTTTAGATCCTACTGAATTATATATTGAACCAAAAAAAGGCGGTACTGGTAACTATATTGGCGCAGCTAAATATCCAATTGTTGCACAAAATACGTCAGATGTTATTTATTTAACTGGTATTAAAAAGGCAATTGTTGAATCTTATGATCAATATTAGAAACGTAATTATTTACATGATGCCGCGGATACTTCTAAAAATACTTTATTAATTTCTGATATCCCCTCTACGACAGAATTTAATGATATTACAATTGTTGGAAACGCATATGTTACTCCTGATGAGCAAATACATGTTTTAGATGCTAGTAAGTTGCCCGATACTACATGGTTATCCTCAGATTATCAAATTCAAGAAAATTCTGCATTAGTAATGCAAAATAATAAATTATATGCTACCACAATTACCAATTCATCTATTGGTTTAGAAAATTCTCGTTTTAATGCAGGCTATTTTACTTTTGTAGATACAAGCGGCACTAATAAATTTTATAAATGTAATTTTAATTATACTAATGCATTAGCTAAGTCTTTATTAGAAACTAAAACTGGTTCATCTAGTGTATTAAATGTAATGCGTGGTTTCATGGGCTCTACTGCAAGTTTTGGTGGTCGTTGGAATCTTTTAACTTATGGCGCCACTAATACTAAGACTCCTATTATGCAATTAGCATTTTCACGTCAAACTACATCACAAAAATTAGCTGAATTATGGGTTACACAATATAATACGGAACCAACTACGGCAAGTGCAGCATTACAAAATGCTATTTGTTTAATAGATACAAAGGGTGTGACTTCTTTACGGAATATTATGCCTATTGCTGCATTAAGTGATGTTGGTACTGTAACATATAGTAATGAACTTGCGTCTAAGTGGGGCTATTTAGGTGATTATAATTTACCTTGGGCTTATGCTAATATTGAAGATGCTCGATTTGGAAATGTATTTTTGAATACTCATATTGGACTTAGTTTAGATACAATTGGTTCTGTATATTTAGCATCCACAACATTAGTTCGCTCTGCATTATCTGGTAGCTAGAAATCACATCCAACACATGAATTAAAATGGATGCATCCATATAAAGAGTCTGATGCGGCTAACTATAAAAATTTTAATATTGATCTTACATTCGAAGAAAATGGCCAAAATTTAAATGTAACTCAAGGTGCTAACACGTTTTTTTCTTTTGGTCTTTAGCAAGGTGTGTAGATTGGTGATAATAATTATTTCCCTGCTGCATTTTACTGGGGTAAATCTGCATTTACTTATACTTATGATTCTTCAAGTTCTAAATGGCATATAGTTAATCATGCTGCTACACTAATGAAATTATATGAAAATCATATTTTAGTAATTCAAGATACAACTTAGCATATGACTATAGGTAATACGTATTATGCAGATATGGTTTCAGGTTTAGTTGAAATTAAAAGTGCTGATAATCAGAATGAAATTACAGATATTCGATGCATAGCAGGATCTACTGTTTCTCTTGGCTTGGCTTTATCTCCAAACAATATTACAATAGTAGAAAACGAAGCAACAATTGAAGATGCTGACGAACGTATAAGATATGGTGCTTCATTTGCTTATAGATTTACAACTTTAGATGTAAGTGGTAATCGCACTCGTTTAATGGCAATTACAAATTAGCCTGATTATGGAGTTGTAGGTAATACAGTCAAACATGGTAATATATTAGAACTTACAGTTACTACTAATATCAGTTATGAACATCGATTAAAATCTTTTATTATTAGTGGTGAAGAAGATAAAATTATTTCTAATTTTTCTATTATTCCTCAATTGAGTGGTTATTTAGCTGATCATAGTGGTTCAACTACATGTACTTTAGGTGATATAAATAATCAATGGTATAATATTTATTGCCGTACAATTAATGTCAGTGCTGGTAATGATATTGCTGAATGTGTTACTGGTGATGTTGAATTAGAGGCTGGCAGAATTATTATATTTGATGATAATGGATGTACACATTTAACTCATCAACGTTTATTACCTGGCGCACGCGTATTATCTGATACATATGCAACTCTTTTGGGTCAAACCGCAGAACAAACTGCTCCAGTAGCTATTGCTGGTCGTGTCTTGGCATATCCATATCAAGATCGTTCTAAATATCATGCAGGTATGGCAGTATGTTCTGCACCAGATGGAACTATTGATATTATGACTCGTGAAGAAATGGTGCAATATCCAGATTGTATTATTGGTATTGTTACTGAAATTCCAAATTATAATAGCTGGGGTCCAAACAATATTCCTGTAGATGGTCGTATTTGGATTATGGTACGTTAATATAATGGTCATTCACATTTAATTTATTTATTTAATTTTTAATAAATAATGACAGAAATAAAAATGACTAATAATAATGCTATAAAGGAGGATGCTATGCTTACTGTTATATTTAATCAAAACACGAATACTACCATGGAACTATAGGACTTTAACAGAGATATTACTGTTCAAGATGGAGTATTACAAAGTGTAGGCTTTTTAACTATTAAACTAAATAGCGATAGTGAACAAATTTTAGAAGAAATGGCACTAAATGAAATTACCGCCTTATCCATTCTCTTTGAAGATAAACCTATTTATGTATTAACTGACATACATGCTTCTATTACATCTATGACTAATCATTTAGAAAATAATATTATAATTACAAATATTCAATTAACATTTAAGTAAATATGAATATTAAAGTACAATTATCTCGTGAAGAGAATATAAAACATTATAATGCTAATAATGTTATCATAGATTTTGAAGAATATGTGAAAGGTGTTGTACCAAGTGAAATTGGTAATTCACATATTGAGGCATGTAAAGCATAGGCAGTTGCTGCAAGAACATTCGCGTTATCTCGATCAAGGGGTAAAGGCTATATTACTGATAAAAGTTCTACCGATCAAGCGTTTCGTGCTTCTAGAATTTCCTCTTCATATCCTAATGCAATGCAAGCTGTAGAGGAAACAAAAGGAGAAGTTTTATACTTTAAAGGCAAACTGGTAGAAACTTGTGTGTATAGTGCTTCAAATGGAGGACGAATTAAATCGTCTCAAGAACGTTGGGGCGGTGTTCGTGGATATTTAATCGCAAAAGACGATCCATATGACACCGGTAGTGGCAATGGTCATGGTGTTGGTATGAGCCAAAATGGCGCAAAGAATATGGCGGCATAGGGCTTTACTTATAAAGATATTTTAAATTTCTATTATCCAGGCACAGAGCTACGTGCTAATTATGGAGAAAAGGAGTTGGTTCCAGTGGCTGAAAAAACAAAAGCGCAAGTTGTGATTGACTGGGCTTATTCTAAATTAGATCCTAAATGTGGCTACATTTGGGGCACTGCGGGCCAAACCTGCACGCAGGCATTAATTAATTCTAAACATGCGCAATATCCTGACCATGTTGATCCATCTATTGTTTCTAAATGGCTCGGTATGCAAGTGTTCGATTGTCAAGGTTTTGTCCAATAGGCCATGAAACAAGTTGGTATTCAAATGGTTTCTGGCGCAAACTCTCAATGGTTAAAAACAACATTTGAAATTAAAGGTACTATTGATACGCTCCCTTCTGATAAAGTGTGCTGCCTTTATCGCAAGGATGCTAAAACTGGTAAAATGGGACATACTGGTTTATACCTCGGTGATGGACAAACCTTTATTCATGCCGCAGGTAGTAAAACAGGTGTCGTAAAAAGCACCATTAAAGAATATGGCCGTTGGACACATTGGGGCATTCCAGCTGGTCTTTATGATAATGGTGTTAATATAGTAATTACAATCAGTAATTTGCAACGTGGCGCATATGGTGCAAGTGTTAAAATGCTTCAAGAAATGCTTGTAAAAGTTGGTGAAGTTTTGCCTAAGTATGGTGCTGATAGTGATTTTGGTGCAGAAACAGAAGCTGCATTAAAGAATTTTCAAACCAAAAATGGTCTCGCCGTTACTGGCATTGTAGATGCTACTACTGAAAACTTACTATATGAAAAAACAGGTATAGAAAAACCTTCAACTGAACCCGATCCAGATGAAGGAGATCGTGATAATGAACCAGAGGTGATTAAAGTGGCTTATCAAGCTAGGGTCCAACCGAAGAATGGATCTACTGTAAATATGCGTAGTGGTATGGGCACAAGCACAAGTGTTATTACTCGTGTTGCTGCTGGTCAAATTGTTGATGTACACTCTGTAACTGGCGACTGGGCCGCAATCACCTGGAATGGTAAATCCGGTTATATGATGAATGAATATTTAGTAAAAGTGGATGGCTCAGAAAAGAATTAGACTTGGTATGTCAGAATAGAATGCGACAGCGAAGCGCAAGCAAAAGCAATCGCGTCGTTCTTAGCAAAAGCGAAAGCAACCACTTGAATTTAGTAAAAAGCTCACGATAATTGATGTAATTACGTGGGCTTTTCTTTCGCTTGTAATTTTAGCAATACTTTTAATTAGACCTGAGCTAGGTACTTTTGCACAAAATATTTTTGCATATCTAACGACAGCTTATGTATCATTGCGTCTCGGATATACTGCAAAAGCCGGTGTAGAAAACTACAAAAAGATTGCAGAAAATTATAAAGCAATCGCGGAACTCATGCCTGCAGAAGACAGTGATGAGTCTAGCGATCTTGGTGAAGACGAAGACGTCTTAGGCTAATTACTGTTAAGGAGGAGATTCCAATGGTGACTTGGGCTCTTGTATTGGAAACCCTTGTCAAATGGGGTATACCAGTCATTGCCGCAGCAATAATTGGTTTTATCGTAAAGCGTGTTATTGATCCTAAAAAGAAAGATAATGCCGCGGGTGTTAAATTGCGGCTCCAACAAAATTGGGATGATGCTGCTCGTAATTCAACAGTGCTACAAGAAAAATGCGCAGTTCAAGTTGGAGAAATGAGCAAAGCTATTGATATTAAATTTGAACAAGCGAAAGCTGAAAATAGATTGGTTGATGAGCAAATTCTTGCCGCAGTTCGTGATTTACAATTAAGTATGAACGAAATTAAAGATGAATTGAAAGAACAAAAAGATACTCAAACACTTTTACAAAGTGGTGTTCTCGATATGCACTTACATAATTTAATTCAAACTTGTAAAGTTTATATTGAACGTGGATATATTACACATATAGAACTTATGCAATATAATGAACGTTTAACGTTATATCATAAACTCGGTGGCAATGGACATATGGATATTTGGGATGAGCGTATTCGCGCACTTCCATTACACGACCATTCTGAGAAATAAAAAATAGGGGCGACTCTTTATTGAGTCGCCCCTATTTTTTTTTATCCATTTGCCGCAGGTAATGCAGGTGCTTTACTTACATTAACCTGATGTTCAATAGCAGTACGGATATATTCGTTTACATCGCCGATGATGTTGCTAAGATATTTCTGCGCTTCATCACCAAGAACCGCTACTACAGAATTATATGTGCGGTTAAAAGCTTCTTTTTGCGCATCTACATCGAATTTACCCTGCGCTTTAAGTGCTTCAACATAAGTTTGATTCGTTGTAGTAACAGCATTTACGATTGTTTCATTAAGCATGGTGATATACTTTTGATAAAGTGCATCATCTTTCTTATGCTTTAGTTCTTCAGCTTTAATGTTGATAAACTGAATGAAATACTTGGCCAGAATACCAAGTAGTGGAATCAACACAACCGTAAAGACTTCATTAATAATTACAGCCCACTCCATTATCTCACTCCCAATTTAGTTCATTATCCGCAGACTGACTTGCGGCATAGCCTATACAAATTGCATCGGCTTCATCTTGTGTGCAGATTTTATTAAATGTATCACGCACCCACTCCTGTGCAACTTTCTTTTGATTGTCTCGGTGCTTATCCTAACCTTTTAAGAAATGACAAATTGCGCGCCATTCAGATGGCCGAATTAGTTCTACTGACATTCCGAGTATCCAACAGGTTTCAATTAAAGCGCCTTGCAACCACGCAAGTTTCTAAAATGTGGATACATTATTTACCTACATCTATATGTCTTCTAACACTACTTTATCTGGTTTATGTGTTACAAGCAAAATCTAAAACTATGTACATACTTTATGTATGCGCTTATGTATATCAGTGTCATCGAAAGAGAATTTTCCGAAGTCGGTCAAAACACCATTAGACCAGACGGAATATCCGCTGGTCTAAGTTGCCTAATCAAGTGCTAGGATTTTCATCCGTAGAACCGAAACCACCCTTACGTTCACCATCGGCATTGTCATCGCCGCATACGCCATACTGCAAGAAGATACCTTGACCGATACAGTCACCTTTATGCAGCACAATATCAAAGGGCAGTAAATTAATTACTTGGAAGAAAATATGACCCTCGTTATCCGGATTATTATAATAATCAGCATCAATAATACCAGGAGCATTTGCAATTACAAGCCAATGCTTATGCGGCATACTTGAACGCATACTTAGCTGTAGATACCAGTCTTCTGGCATATAAGCCTTTACACCCATCGGCACCAAAGTTGTTTTCTTGTCATATTTCTTAACCAAAGTTTCTGTAGTAGAAAGATCATATGGTAAACTCTTGATAAACTCTTCAAACGTGCCATAATATGAACTCAAATCTTTTGCTAATTCATTAGCAAAGTCAGCAGTAATCATACTAGAATAACTAGGTACAACTGTGTCTTCTGCTACATACATATCATAACCAGCAGAGCATTTGGTTTTACGAGTTGGGAGTTTAACTCCTTCATCTTCCGCATACTTGCTGATCTTTTCAAAACCGGCATTAATATGCATAACTCACCTGCACTCCGCTAAGCGGATCTTTCTCTTCATTGATAACTTTCTTAACCTTAACAACCTGATACTCTTCCTCAGTTTTCTTATTAAACTTAGTAGTATACTGGAAAGACTGAAGCTCATACTCAGCAGCAGCATTAAATTCATCGCGCATTTCAAGAGCTTCATTAACAGTAGGAACACGATAAGTTTCTACAACATTTAACAAATAGCGAGCCATATTAATTCTCCTTAATCATTTAGTTCAAAATAACATTTAGTATTACCATAAGTAGCTTTAAGATATTGTGAGATACTACCACACAAACCATAGCCAATCTTATTGCATACTACTCTTGTAAGTCCATGCTCTTGAATTAAAGTCGCTATAGACTTAATACATGTTTGTGGGTCTTGTGCCTCAAAGTGATATTCACGATGCGTGCCTTGATCATCATCAAATGTGAAGACAGTCGGGCTAACCACACTAAAATCTAAATACCCAATATTTTCCATTAGTAATATACAACTCCTTGTGAATATGGGAATAAATATGCTACTGTCGGCTCTCCATCCCACATAGCCCAAATTTCTATTGCGCCATTGGTATCAACATCAATTGCACGGATATCATTATCACCATAGTAGTTCGTAAGAATATCTTTTACTTCATGAACAAAAGATTGTACATTACCATCAATATCTGTTTCACTTACTTCAAAAATGGTAAAATAATGATGTTCATGATTTAATAAGGCATAATGAGTTTCTTTTGGATTGAACCAATCAACAACTTTTTCAAGAGCTCTATTTACATCCATATTATTCATTTTCTTTAAGCCCTTGACAAGATCTTTATTCATTTGGTACATATTTAATTGTGCGACAGGCGTAGCAGCAAGTTCAGGATTTTTTTCTTTAACTTGATTTTTTAAATAATCTAAATACTCAGCTTGTTCCATAAAGATGGGCTCATTCATTTCGGACATTGAAATAAAACTCCTCTTCTTCATTTTCTTTATTATAGCATTTATTTTTTTCGTGGTCAACTATAAACACTTTTTGGTTACTGCTACCCATATGCGGCAGACTAATATCTCGTAATTCTTCTTTATATGGGCCTGCAACAATTACATTGGCTTTTGAAAGAATATTCTTTATATGCGGCGAACTAGTCATACCAAGAATTTCTTCTATTTCATATCCCGACCAAATCCAAATCGGAATTTGCGGATAATGCTCGCGGACATTTTGTATCACCATCGCTGTTAAGAAGGCATTGTGTGGGGAGAGAGGCTCCCCACCCAATACAGCAAAACTACGTATAACATCATTCTTTTTAATGCCTTCAATAATACGATTCATTGTGTCAACAGTAAACTCATGACCGCCTTCTTCAGGCCAGGTCTGCGGGTTATGGCAGCCTGGGCAATGAATTGGGCATCCTTGAGTATAAAAGGACAAACATAATCCAGGAGCTGCCGCAGTATCATCATATATAATACCTGCGTAACGCATTACACATCCATCCTCCCTGTGTGTTTTACTCGCTCCTCTGTCTCCTTTTGTTTGCCCCAGTTAAATGCTGTCTTATAGTTTCCGGTAAGGTATCCAGTAACTCTACGAAGCTGCTGGATATGGCGACTATGACATATAGGACAACGATCATTAAACTCGCCAGTGTACCCGCAATCAAGGCAGGTATCATTAGGAACATTGATGGCAAAGTAAGGAATATCGTGGTCCATGGCGTAGTTGACAATCTGTTCCATAGCTTCGAGATTATTGATGATACCAGTTTCCAACTCCACATAAGTAATACAACCAGCATTACTATAACCTGTAAGCTGACTCTCGATATCAATCTTCTCCAAGACGCCAACTTCTTCCCAAACTGGGACATGGATACTGTTAGTGAAGTATTCATGGTCTGAGACATTCTTAATTACTCCATAGCGTTTCTTAAACTTCTTCATTGCTGTGTAACAAAGATTTTCAGCAGGAGTATAATAAACACCAAAGTTCAAATGATACTCTTGTTTAAATTCTGCGCAACGCTTTTTAAACAGTTCTTCAATCTTCTTAGCCGCTTCCATCCCTTCTGGATGACATTGATTTGTGCCAAGCAGAATTTCAAGAGTCTCTGCCAAACCAAGCTGGCCGATTGTTAATGTACCATGCCGCAATGCAGAACGAATACCTTCTTCTGGCTTATAACCAAGCATAACGTGATTCTCATACATAAATTGCGCAGAACGTGGGTCTTGTTTACACATATACTCATAGCGTTCAAGTAGCTGGTCTTTTGCTTGGAAAATCTTTTCGTCAAGAATTGCCATAAAAATTTCCCAGAGTGATTTTGAATCCCCGTCTACGTCTCCGCGCGT
>Ga0326512_10000356_pt1 | contig 39420 bp, 34 predicted proteins | sample 1_2617_0518_D_FD_203652 | JGI IMG/M metagenome (GOLD analysis project Ga0326512, IMG submission 203652) | Bovine rumen microbial communities from UC Davis, California, United States - 1_2617_0518 | ecosystem: Host-associated > Mammals > Digestive system > Stomach > Rumen | place: USA... | reverse complement strand
CTTGACGCGGCTGGACTAGCCGAGTCATTAAACGCCCGTAGAGGTGATGTAAGACGGAGGCTGGCGCAAGCCAGTCGCAACGCTGACACTCGTGATGCGGGAACCCACCGAACCGCAAGCCTCCATTAAGGCGACCGGTGTAGGAATCCCACGCCTTCAGGCGTGGGAGGAAGTCAAGCTCATAGGAGCGCCGAGGCACGACGGTTACAGACAACCGTCAACGATATGGTTGAAAAATTCCATATGCGAATTTGACAACATGCGTTCATGTGATATAATAGAATATGTGTTCAGCAGGAATAATTATGATAAATCGCGACACACCGATTTGCATGAATTGAATTCATGTGATATCATTGAACTTGTTGAACGAACTGGATGATTGTCCGAGTGGTCGATGGAGCTTGTCTTGAAAACAAGTGAACCGAAAGGTTCCGGGGGTTCGAATCCCTCATCATCCGCGATGAACCCATGGTAACATGTGAACATTGATGGCAACCCATTATGTCATGATAAATAAAACAACCGCCGAGCATCGGAATGGCGTTATGAGCCGCGTAAAACCGGGACAGAACCGATGATAGTCGTATGGGACGAACAAAGCATCCATGATTACAGGATGAAGCCATACAGAGAAACCTGCGACATCTCATATCATGAAAATGATATGAAAGTCTGACTGCGGTTCCGATTGGAATATCGGATTTGAACATAATGTGAATGCATTTGTGCTCAACCGGCTGAAATGCCGCGCGTCCCGCAAGCGCAGAGCGAATTATTCGCATGTCCACGTTGAGGACAGTAAAATAATGGGAGCATGTAATCAAAAAAAATAATTGATGCCGATGGGAATTATCCTGTCGGCATCACTATTATAATAGGAAAAACTATGTAGTAAGGGGATTGGACTATGCGTAAACAATATGATGTGAACAAGCGCGATTATGATCGCATTTAAAACATGAAAACAATGGTTGGATTCACACCGGGTCAGCAAACCTCTTATGCCAATGAATTCAATCGCGGATGGTTGAAAGGCTGGAACGCCGCATGGAATAACAATATTCATATTCCATCCCGTGCTAACACCATTAAACGAATGGGATTCAAAGCTGGTTACATTGCAGGCATGAACGCAGGCAATAATGCGAAAGCTCATGATTCACATGGGAATCATGTCCGCGCGGATCGTGATGCACGGTTCACGCCCGGTCAACGTGAGGCTTATGAACGCCTCGGACTCATTTGACATGCGAACATTGGAACGATGGCAAGTGAATTACATTCGTCATAGTCTTGTGAAAAACTATGCTAAAATCGCGTGTTCATTGGATGATGAATCATATCATTTATTCAAGAAATCAGTATTGCGGGACATCGCATTGGAATATCCGATTCTCGCGAATGAATGTCATCGCAAAATCATGGAAATCTAAAAAATCATATGCTATCATTGGATTCATAATGAAAAACAATAACAAGAAACGTATTAGTAAAACGACAGTCATGAAACAATATGGTTTCACTGAGAAAATGATCGCTGATTATCTGCCAGCGCCGGAATTGGCAGATAATCCGCATTATCGTTCCGCTCCTAAAATGAAACTCTGGTATGAGGATGATGTAATCAGGATTGCACAGGAACCGGAAGTGAAAACCAAACTGGATGCATTGAATGCACGCAGGAACAGCACTGGCATGAAACAAGCCGCTGCAACACGCCATGATACTAATGTGATTAAGAACGCCGTCAGCAAAGGAATGAATCCAATGGCTCATAGAAAAACTAAAACCAGTGTGAATCGTGAACGCAATCATAACCGCAAGCAGATTGAACGCATGTGTGAGCAACCATATCCTGACTGGTATCCGAAAGCGCGGAACATGCATCGTAAATTCATCCTGCATGTCGGAGCGACGAACAGCGGTAAGACGCATGATGCATTGGAAGCATTGAAAGCAGCAAAATCCGGAGTGTATCTTTCGCCATTGCGTCTGCTTGCATTGGAAGTCGGTGATGATTTACGTGATGCGGGCATTGCATGCAATGTGATAACAGGTGAGGAGCAGGATTTGCAAACTAATGCGACGCATACTGCTTGCACGATTGAAATGATGGAACCGGAATTGAAATATGATGTCGCTGTCATTGATGAGGCTCAAATGATAGCCGATGAGAATCGCGGCGGTTCATGGACTAACGCGATTATCGGAGTCGCGGCAAATGAAATCCATGTATGCATGGCACCGGAAGCATTGAATATTGTTAAAACGCTCATTGAATCATGCGGTGATGAATACACTGTTGTCAAGCATGAACGCAAAACGGAACTCATTCCAATGACAAGCCCCATTCATGCAACCGCATCTGACATTCAAACCGGGGATGCGCTCATTGCATTCAGTCGCAGGGATGTTCTGTCAACGGCGGCGAAACTGGAATCGCAAGGAGTGAAAACCAGTGTGATTTACGGTGCTTTACCATGGAAAGTCAGGAAGGAAGAAGCACGGAAATTCCGTGAGCATGAAACGAAAGTGGTTGTCAGTACCGATGCCATTGGGATGGGTTTGAACCTGCCTATCCGCCGTGTCATTTTCACTGCGGATTCAAAATATGACGGTAAGGAAATGCGTCCATTGCATGCGGATGAAATCAAACAGATTGCAGGTCGTGCCGGACGTTATGGCATTTATCCGAAAGGTTATGCAACTGGAATCGATGGACATATTGCGAATCATATTCATGATGGCATCATCGCCGGTTTCAACACCATCGGCAAGGCGATGATTGGCATTCCTCGGGAACTCATGATGAATGAGGATATTGAACTCACTGATATCATTCGCGCATGGAATGAAACTGATATCACGAAACTGTTCGGTGGTTTGAATGATTGCCCGTTCATCCGTGAGAACACTGATAACATGCTGTCCGCAGCCGCATGGCTTGAACACGCGGATGTGAATCAAGTATTGTCCCGTGATGACATGATTTCATTGATTACAGTCCAGTTTGATTTCACTCATGATGAGCAGTTTGAATTATGGTCATCATTATGCCGTGATTACATGCGTGATGGCAAGCTCATGCGTTCATGTGAACCGGATGCACCGAATATGAATGCGAAATTGGATTATTATGAGAATTATTGTCATGAACTTGCAATCATGTTCTCATTCGCTCAGCATATCGGAATCATGGATACATCATTGAACGCGCTGTTCATGTCCTATCGTAATCGCGTTGAACGCAGAATGATTACGTTAATGAATGGTAGCAAGCAGAATCTCGCGCCGGTGATTCAGCGGCATTTCAGCTATTATGATGACTGAGATGATGACGATTACGAGCAGTAACTAAAAGATGATAGATTATATGAATTCAATGAATTAAAAGAACAGAAGGATTTAAATCATTTAAACAGATGTATTGAAAGTGTTAAATATTGATGATTCTGCATTCATGGACGCATTCAAGAACAAATGCATATTGAATCGCAGTCATATCATAATCAACGGGCACATGATGGATTCATTAGTTTCATTGATAACAGGAACAGGTTCAATCAGAACAATAATGGATAATCCATCATCATTAACCCTGTTGACGCGAATCGGTTATGATGGAACCGCGAAACCGGATGGCATAATAATCCGTTCCATTGTCGGAGATATTATGTTCTCATTGAAAGATGACATGCTATTTATCATGTGAGAGGACACCGCCCTTCAGGGCGGTGATGAATCACACGCGCATAACCAACTCTTTATGTAGTGCTTTCAATCGAGAATGTTATCTGATATTTTTTAAATCAAACTTTGCATTATCCAAGAGAATATGATATTATAGTAAGTATGAGTTCATACAGGCGTTATAATTATCGTGCTTACCTCACGCAAGGTCAACGCGCGGCTTTAGCATGCCTGTATGGAGCATGTAGGTATGCTTACAACTGGGTGATAGACCAGCGTGAGATCATGCGCACCCGTCGTGGTAAGATGCAAACTTACGCGCAGTTGAGCAGCATGTTCACACAGTTGAAACAAGACCCCGATCACCAGTGGCTTCAGGACATGCCAGCAGTTCCATTGCAACAATCCATCCGTCATGCTGACACAGCGTACAAGAACTTCTTCAGGCTATATAATACTGGTAAAACCAAGATCATTGTTAATAAGCGCACTGGTAGGAAACACATCACAGGTAAACCGCGCTTCAAGAGCCGGAGAGATGGTGAGCAATCCGCTGAGTTCACTAAAGCTGCACGATTCAAGGTCGAGCATGTGAATGGATACAAGTGGGGTTTCCTAACATTGCCTAAAATCGGACGCATTAAGATTCGCTGGACACGCGACATGCCATCAATGCCGAATAGTGTGAATGTTATGAAGCATGCTGATGGCACGTACGAGGTGAGTTTCGTCGTGCAGGTCGATGACATTATTATCGCACCAGAACCGCTGCATGATGCGTGTGGTATCGACATGGGATTGGATTCTCTCATGAGCATTGTTTACGCTGACGGCACCCGTGAGAAAATCCCTCACCCACGCACACTTAGGAAACATGCTCGCAACCTACGCAAACTTGATAAACAACTTGCACGACAGAAGAAAGGTTCAAACAATCATGCGAAAACACGGATACTGAGAGCAAGAGAATACAGTCATATCCAGAACCAGCGCAGGGACATGGCGTTCAAGCTGGCTTCTAAGGTGGCGGGCGAGAACCAAGCCGTCGCCATGGAAACGCTGAATGTTAAGGGGCTTGCACGCACCAGTCTGGCTAAAAGTCTGTTAGATGCGAACTGGTCTAGGATAATTAACCGTATTCGTGAACTCTCAGCGCAGTATGGTAGGGACTTCCATCAGATTGACCGCTGGTATCCCAGCAGTCAGATATGCGCTGTGTGTGGGCATCGTGATGGTAGGAAGCCGTTGCGTGTGCGCGCATGGCAGTGTCCTGATTGTGGCGCGTTCCTTGATCGTGATTGGAATGCAGCTTTGAATATTCTTGACGCGGCTGGACTAGCCGAGTCATTAAACGCCCGTGAAGGTGATGTAAGACGGAGGCTGGTTTGCACCAGTCGCAACGCTGACACCAATGAAGCGGGAACCCACCGAACCGCAAGCCTCCATTAAGGCGAACGGCGTAGGAATCCCACACCTTCAGGCGCGGGAGGAAGTCAAGAAACACGCCGGATTTGACATGAATCATATGGCATGTTATCATTGCAATCAATAGTAACCATTAAATTCAAAAAGGACAGAATTGGAAAATAATAAGAAAGTAATCATGAATCATGATATTCGCGCCCCGCGCGTCATGCTTATCGGTCTCACCGGTAAATCCGCTGGTGTTGTTGAAACGGCGCTTGCATTGCAACTTGCCAATGATGAGGGATTGGATCTCGTCCAGGTTAATGATGGCAATCCGCCTGTTGCGAAACTCATGGATTATGGTAAATTCCTATATGAGGAACAGAAAGCTCGGCGCAAGCAGGCGAAGGAATCCGCAAGCCGGGAGGAAGTCAAGGAAATCAGGCTCGGTGTGAACACTGAGGATCATGATCTCATGGTGAAAGCGAAACAAGCATCTAAATTCATTGGCAATGGTAATAAAGTCCGTTTGACCGTCATGCTGAAAGGACGCCAGAAGAACCGTCCTGAATCCGCTGTTGCAATGATTAACAAATTCGCTGATTACATTGAAAACAGTCAACTCGGAACCATTAAGAATACCGGTCGTTCAGTTTCCGCTATGCTGACACCTAAACATGTTGATAATAAGGATTCAGTTAAGGCGAAAAAGCAAAGTTGAATAAAAACCAATAAATTATTTGTTATTTGATAAAAGGACGGATTTCATCCGTCCTTTTATCATTATGACACTTGTTCTCATAATATTTGCATTATTATTGATATCATGCTATCATTGGAATCATGGTTAATTTCAAGGCTATCGTGAAAACACTTATTGATATGATATTCAATGGATCGTATACTGAAAAGAACAGGTATGATTCAATGAATAAAAAAGAACCGTTAACGCAAACGGAACGCGATGAAAAAATACGAACCGCGCAAATCGCAAGCACTCATAATTCATTATCACCGCATCCGATTGCAAATAACAGCTGGGTGAATGACGCGAAAAAGGACATCCCATACTGGGATAGGATTATTGATAATGATGCTGTCCTGAATCCGATTGATTGGAATTGGCTTGCGAAAGCCGATCTTATGAATGGCGTCGGAACAGCATCATTAATGAACATTGAAAACATGAATGCAAACACTGCGCTCGCTTTCCATGATGCTGATGTGGACATTCTTACAACATTGGATAATCTGTATGCGCGAATGAGCACAAGTTTCATGTTTGATAATGATCGTGTTGTGAAATCATATCGCCTTGCACGGTCAGTCGCATATGCTAAGCGTCGTTTGAAAGATGAAATTGAACGACTGGAAATGCGATTGGATGCATTGAACGCAGAATATGATGATGTTGAAATCGCTGAAAAGGAAAATGAGAAGGAACGCAGCCGTGTATGGCGACAGGAAACAAAAGACATTTCCGCAAAATCAACAGGTAAAGATGAAAAAACATGGAAGTATGTTCAAACATTGACATCCGATCCTGATAAGCAAGAATGGGCGTATAATGAACTCATTAAACGCTCACGCAGATATCTTCCAGGTCAGCAAGCGAATAGCGTATTCGGCATTGACGTGGAAACAACCGGCCTCATGAATGATTACATTGTGGACATTGGCTATGAATACATGGATGTCAGTCCAACTGAACCAGCCATCATGCATTCTGACACCATTAATGATGGCGAACGCATGTTCGTTAAGGATTATTATCAGACTGATGGAGCGTATGGCGCTGGAAGGCAAATGTTCGGCGTTTCAGAGAGCAGGCTTATTGTCGGTAATAAAGTCGCGGAACTCACCGGTATTGAAACGGATATGATAGCGGATAAAATCCCGTTCGATGAAGATTTGCAGGCACAGCATGCATTGCTTGCAAAATTGGAATCCGCTCCTGTCGTCGCTCATAACGCACGGTTTGAACATCAGCATTTCCTTGCAAGCATTGATGGTTACGCTGAGGCATATCGCGATGGCAGAATCACCATCATGGATACAATGTTCATGAGCAGCACATGGGATAAGAACGGTGAGGAACGAATTCATGGAGCCAATAAACTGGATTCATATGCGAAACGCTGGAATGCATTACATGAGGATGATAATGAACGCCATCTCGGTTATGAGGATACGCATATCATGCTTGTGGCAATGAAAAACCATCTTAACTGGCTGCATGAGAATAACGAAGGTCCATGGAATACCATCATTCCAATCACGGGCATCGGTGGTAAACGCTATGAAAAACATGATGAAAAACAATAATATAATCTAATATTATCAAAGCCATCCATTTTTTCATTTCATGGATGGCTTTTACGCATAAAATCGGAAAGGCATGATGCTTACATGAAAACAATGAGCAGTAAAGCAAAACCATTCGCATGGCAGTGATTCACCGCATCATTCGGTTTTGCGCTCGGAGACATTTCAATCAGCATGATTTATGCATTCAAGGCAGTGTTCATAAATTATAGCATGTCAATCATTGTTGAATTCCGCTTTTGTTCTTGCTCAGGCTGCGGATGGCCTCGGCTGGATTCCGCGATTGAAAATCTCTTATAACGGAATGGATAAAGGCAAGGTTTATGTTTCATCATTGAACGTTGTATTATGCCTTATGAGCATTGCAATAGTGTTGTTTTTCAGAACAAGCACCGCAATGGAATCTGCTTATAATCTCGCATTGACAACAGCCATGTTCATGGATACAATCATGATATGGTTCTGGTATCGTAACATACGAATGAAACCATTATCTGGAACAATATTATGCATACTGTTCGGCGCAGCGGAACTTGCCATGCTAACAACAAGCATGATAATGGTGATTGAAGGTGCTTATGTTACCATCTCCATCGCCATTATCATAATGGGAATCTTATATGTATGCATGAAAGGACAGAAAATAGAACGTTCCCGCAGACGGCGCATTAACGCTGATAAACTTGTTCCAATGCTTTCAACTGTAATCAATGATGAGAACATGGATAATGTTGAGAAGGACATTGCTATCAATCATGTGAGAGGGCACCGCACTTCAGGGCGGTGATGAATCACACACGCATAACCAACTTCCTATATGGTGCTTTCAATCGAGAATTATATGATATTTTTAAATCAAACTTTGCATTAACCAAAAGTATGTGGTATAATAGAAGATATGAACGCTTGACAGGATAAGAAAGGCTTGGAATAATCATGTAGTAGGATACGGTTTCTGAGAACGAAGATTAAAGCCAAAACCAGTCAGAATGAAACCAGTGCAAGGCGCATGGCGTACAATTCGGATTCTCAGTAGGCGGGCGAGAACCAAGCCGCTGATTGAGAGAGCATTGAACGCTAGCTTTTACTGTGGTTATTTTCATTGACTGATTATTATTAGAATCGAATATTTATGACGCGGCTGGACTAGCCGAGTCATTAAACGCCCGTTGGAGGCGATGTAAGACGGAGACTGGCATGTTACCAGTCGCAACGCTAACGCCAATGAAGCGGGAACCCACCGAACCGCAAGGCTCCATTAAGCCGAACGGCGTAGGAATCCCATGACTTCAGGCATGGGAGGATGTCAAAATCTAAGTAATAATCAACACATTATGATAGGATAGTTATCATGAGATTAATTAATAAACTATTTAATAAAAAGAATGATGATTACTACACGCTTTCTAAGGATAATACTATACTTAATGATGAACCAATTGCGAATGATAAACCAGGTAGAAGATTTAATAATAGTTTCACTAAATTCATGAATAGAATGCTAGGTATGATATTATTAGTCTATTTCATCTTTACTGATAAAGACATCACTAATAATATTCTTGATACATTAGAAAACGATGATGATAATTAATTCTGAGAACTAAGAAAGATGCTACTATCGAAGATAAGTATAATGACTCAAAGAAGCAAATGGTATCAACGATTGCAATTTGATGTGTGCTTCTAATAATACTAGTGGTGATAATAGGAATGTGAACTCATATCACCATTTTACTTATGCTAACATAATTGTCAACATAAGTGTGAACAATATTGAATGCTAACATAATTGTCAACAACATATGTTAACATAATTATTATTAGTATTATGTTAGTGTGTGCAATGTGAAAATTTACCAGTTTAGTGTAAATTCAGTATTTTACTTACTCAGAATCGATGCCAACCTAGTATGGCTGATTTATCAGGGCTGCTGGATGACTAAATTCTTATAATCTTAATAATCAACGCATTATGCTAGCATTGTCAGCATGATACTAATTAATAGACTAATTAATAAAAAGAATGATGATTACTACACTGTTTCTAAGAATAATACTATACTTAATGATGAACCAAGTGTGAATGATAAACCAGGTAAAGCTCATAATGGTTTCACTAAATTCATGATTACAATGCTATCAACTGTTATTTGGATTTTGTTAACATGTGTCATTTTCTGTCCCATTGTTATTGTGGCGTATTATAATCAGAATAATATTAGTGGTTTAGCTCATATCATGTGTCCTATTATATTAGGATTAGTATTATTATTCATGTTCATTACTGATAAAGTCAATATTATTACTAATCATATTCTTGATAAATTAGAAAACGATGATGATGATAATAATACTGTTAATTCTGAAACTAAAAAATTCTGAAACTAAAAAAGCTAATACTATAGAAGATAAGTATAATAACTCAATTAATGACTCAAATAATCGAATGGTATCAGCGATTGCAATTGGATTTATGCTTCTAATGGCACTTATGATAGCATAATTGTGAACAATACTGAATGCTAGCACAATTGTAAACAACATATGCTAACATAATTGTGAGCAATGTTAGTATTAAACAATGAATGTTAGTGTGTAATGTGAGAATTTACAAGTTTAGTGTAAATTCAGTATTTTACTTACTTTACTCAGAATCAATGCCGTCATAGTATGACTGATTTATCAGTGCTGCTATCATAATCGTGTGAGAGGACACCGCGCTTCAGGGCGGTGGTGAATCACATACATAATCAATTTATCTATCTAGTGCTTTCTATTAAGAGTTCACTTGGTATTATTTTGAAATCAAACTTGCATTAACCAAAAGAATATGATATTATAGTAAGCATGAGTTCATACAGGCGCTATAATTATCGGCTGCTTTGAATATTCTTGACGCGGCTGGACTAGCCGAGTCATTAAACGCCCGTGAAGGTGATGTAAGGCGGAGGCTGGTATGTTCCAGCTGCAACGCGAACGCCCGTGATGCGGGAACCCACCGAACCGCAAGCCTCCATTAAGGCTGCGGGCGTAGGAATCCCACGCCTTCAGGCGTGGGAGGAAGTCAAAAGCATGGTTCATCATCGTGCAAGAATGTATTGGATTGTTTCAATTGTTCAATCCGACACGCCATATGTATGTGAATATTCCGTGAAATCATATGGAGGCATCCTGCATCATGTGAAAATACGGCTCGGTTATAAACAACCGCAATACGAATTACAAGCATATATGCGTCGAATAATGAAAGATATGATTCGGACTCATGACATTCCGAAAATTACACCTCAATGGATGGAACTTGCATCCAAGAATGAAAAAGCGGGAATCGGAACGGTTAAATATGCTATCATGCACCGTGTAATGAGTCCTGAATCTGAAATGCCGGATAATGACCGTTTCATATTAAGAATGTTCCAATCATTGAAAAAACTAATGAGCCATCCAGTTGAATGGTTCGGATTGGAGACCAACGCGCCGATAATTGAAACAATACCATTATTCAGAGGCGCTGAACCCGAATTTGAAATAAAACGCATAATGCCGCGCAAACCACGGAAAATCACAGCGAAAAAGAATACCGGCACTGACAACATTACAGACACAGGCGAAATAACAATCATAATGAATCCAATTGATAATTTAACAAAAGAAACTAAATAATGTTAATAAATATTTCAAAAAAGGAGATAATAATATATGGCTGATAATGTTAAATCAATGATTTATGGAATTGCAATCGGTGATGCGTATGGCGCGCCATTTGAATATTCATTCCAACGTAATGCATTCAAACCATCATGGACAAGCTGCGCCATCACAGGAGGTGGACTCATTGGTAAAACACCAGTGGGAACATGGACTGATGATACATCCATGACAATTGCAACCATTGATAGTATCCATGAGAACAATGGTAATGTCAATCCTGCGGATTTACGTGCGAAATACACCGCATGGCTGCGTCAAGGCGATTACACTCTTGATGGTGAATGCACTGATTGCGGAATGACAACAATGAAAGCATTGACGCAAGGTTATGGAGGAAGGAACGAACGTGATAATGGCAATGGCAGTCTGATGAGAATCAGTCCAATGGCTTTCCTGAATCTCAATGTGTGGGACATCATGGAAATCAGCGCGGTAACACATGCGAATGAAATCAGTTTGAATGCATGCGTCCAATGGATTCGCATTATCAGGAATCTGCTGAATGGCAATGGTTTTAAGACCGCAGTCATTGAATCACAGGCTTACATGACTGTTAACGGAATGAAACCTGTTTCAGATCGTCTACCGGGAATTTGGAATCAACCTGCGGATGAAATCAAATCAAATGGCTATGTTGTGAATTCACTGGAAACAGCAGTATGGGCGCTCGGTTCACAGGAATCATATGCTGATGTCATCAGTATCATCGCTGCACTCGGCGGTGATACTGACACTAATGCAAGCATTGCCGGTGCAGCCGCTGGAATCCTATATGGTTATGATAATATTCCATTGAAATGGCGTGATGAAATACGCGGCAAGGACATTCTGGATAATGCCGTGAATCAGATTCATGAACTGATTGTATGATATAATTGTAAGCATGGATACACAGAATATTAAAACAATTGACGCATGGCTCACAGACATGGATGGTGTTCTCGTTCATGAGAACACCGCGCTTCCCGGTGCCGCTGAATTTCGTGGAAACATTGAAAGCATCAGGGAAACTATTTCTTGTACTCACGAATAATCCGATTTTCACACCTCGTGATCTTGCATACAGATTGCATAATTCAGGGATTGATTTGCCAGAGGAGAATATTTGGACAAGCGCATTGGCGACAGCCGATTTCGTTTCATCTCAAATACCATACGGTAAAGCGTATGTTCTCGGTGAAGCCGGTTTGACAACTGCTTTACATGAATCCGGTTATATTCTCACGGATGTTAATCCGGATTATGTCATTCTCGGTGAAACACGCACTTATTCATTTGAAGCCATCACAAAAGCCATACGGCTAATTGAAAACGGCGCTCGGTTCATTTGCACTAATCCTGATGCGACAGGTCCATCTGAAACCGGTATACTGCCAGCGGCTGGTTCCGTCGCAGCTCTCATTCAACGTGCAACCGGTAAAGAACCATATTATGTCGGAAAACCGAATCCGATAATGTTCCGGACAGCAATGAATCGTCTGCATGCTCACAGTGAAACCACTGCAATGATTGGCGATAGAATGGATACTGATGTTGTCGCCGGAATTGAAGCGGGGTTGCATACATTCCTTGTTCTCACTGGAATCAGTACAATGGAAACAATTGAGCAATTCCCGTTCCGTCCCAGCACTGTCGTGAATGGAATTGCCGATTTGATTCCCGTTGCGCAAACAGGACAAATTTGACATTAATCATTCATGATGGTATAATCAACTCATGGAACTATTGGAAAGCAAGGTGGAATCATGGTTAAACATGTTTCAAAAAAGACACGCATGAAAGCAGCCAGAGCATTTAATAAAGTCTATGGTTCAACAGCATGGAAGAACGGTAAACCGAAATCCAAAAGCGGATTATATCGTCTCGCTGCCGCTTATGATTTGAATAATGGTTATGATGATAAATTCGCTGGATTGGAAGCATTGAAATCACTTGCATATGATGATGGTGATGATATGCACATTGAATTCATAAGCGATGATGCCAGAAATGAGACATGGCTTGATTTTGATGGGACACCAGTTCATCTTGACATTGATAAGGAACTGGCGCAACGCATTCTTGTTTCCATGTGCGCTCATCATATCGCATCATTGGAAACATATCTCATGCTTGTTCTGCGGGATGGAATCCGTAATAATTTCAAAACTGAGTAAAAATTAAATTATAAATCATTTTAAAAGGAATCGGACTATTTTAAGCCGGTTCCTTTTTCATATGAATGCTTGTTTCCATGATAGATTGATGATTAGTATTATATCAGAAGCGAAATGGAAACAAAATGACTACATGGCATCCATATACAGGAACCTCGAATAAACAATGGGCGCAACTCGGAATGGCACCTTGCGTGCCGAATTGCACGAAACATAGCGCAAGCGAACATGTAGAAGCGAATACAGCAGAGGAAGCCGCTGAAATATATTATAATCGCAATAATGGAAGCATGTCGCTGGGACGCACATCAAACACTCATGATTGGAATGATTATAAGGATTTAAACACTGTCAACATGGATTCAATTCTTGCGCCTGATGATGCAGCCGCATACCGTAAAGATATGATTAAAAATGGCAATATTCGTGATGTAATTGCCATGGATAACAGTATTAAAGGATATGGTTCACCGGAAAATCTCATTGACGCATGGACACGACGCGAGAATAAGAACATCACTGAATCGGAAAAACAGGATTTGGAACGGACAATCCTGAAATCAATCATGAAACAACCATTAGATGATGCATCACAGGATTATTTGGATGCACGTGAACTCATAATGCAGGATGCCGGTCCTGAACTCATTAAAAAAGTGAATGATGATTCGCGTCAACATGCATTCAATGAACTTCTTAATCCGCCCGCGCCACCATTACAGCCACCGGCACCACCGACTAAATTAAGCAAACGTGAACAAACAATAAAAAATGCTCAGGTAACGAAAACAATTGAACATATTACAAAAGCGGATTTGACTCCAACCAGTGAAATACCGGTTATTAAACCTGTTCGCAATGTTCCCATGCCGCCATCAATTCCGCCGCGCAATCCGAATAGTGAGGCGGCGGTGCGTAATGAATGGATTAACAGCCGAGCTAAGAATGTCGGTATTAAACATTATGGCGCGTATGTGAAAGTATTCGGCAAGGATGCCGCTGAATACATGCTGCAGAAAGCGGAGGAACGTAAAATGGTTACACCGCCGCCAATGCCATCAGCATCACCTGCCATTCCGGCGCGTCCGGTAGCATCACCTGCTTTACCGAAACGCCATTCAACGCCATTGCCGTCTCGTCCGAAAACCATGTCTCAGACAGTCATTGATAATGACCGCTATGATAACATTGATGACAACGAATTGGAAAAATCTCAGAATCGTGAAAATAAAGAAACGCTGAAAAAATATGGCTATCATTATGATAATAAAGCGAAAGGTTATGTTAACGGAAATGATACAATACCGTATATGGTTCCAGGAAGACCGGCAACACGCGAAGAACTATTAAATCATTCATATAATGAAAAACATGGATTATCGGGACGAACAATTGTTCCTGTGAGTGATGACGGAACTGTTCTTGTCCAACATACGCCGAAACAAAAAGCCTCTGGCACTGTGCGTGTTCCTGTGAACACTGATGTCAATGAACGCAGTCAACATGTTACTTATAAACCGACAACCGGGAATAAACCCGTTATGACTATCCGTAAACGTAAGAATTATGATAATCCGCGTTTACCGCAATTCGCTAATGATACTTTCTATGAACTCGGAATTCCATGGAAGAACAGATATGAGGTTGATGGTGATAAAGTGAATCAGGCCGATTTATATAATAATTGGATGCGGGACAACATACATATTTCCGTTGACGCGCCGCGATGGGTTCGTCCCAGTCTGACGGATCATATTCTTGCAACAACCGAATGGCATACTTATGAGGCTGATGCCGGTAGTGTTACCATTCGTGAAATCATTCATGATAGCATTGCACGCAATAAAGCGAAATTAAAATTAAGCATTGCGAAACGATTCTTCAATGCTTAAACTATGAGAATGAATGATATTACCTTTCAGACATGTTATTCTGAAAGGCGGATTCCGTTCATATGAGCAAGAATTATGATTATGATGATTACACCATACGTAAAAAACTGACATTATACGGATGGGCTGGTGTTCCCATGTTTTTCATTGTGAACATCATAGCATCATTCCTTATGGTGATAGGATGGGCGATAGTGCAAGCACTGGGAGGCCCGGCGCTCATAACTTTTGATAATGGCGAACCAGCCATCGCGGACATGACTAATCTGATGCTTGTATCCACTATTGTAGGCATGTTCGCATATCCACTCATATGGTTGTTCCCGTTCGCTCGCCGCCAACACAAATTCGTCCATGGTTATGGCATTAAGGATTTGCAGGATAAAATGCATACCAGAACCGTTCATGGTGCATGGTTGAAAGCCATTGGAATCGGTGCAGCCATTGGAATCGGTGCGTTCATTGTCATGGGACTCATTCAGCTCGCATTATCACCCGTATTGGATGGAAGGGATCAATCCGATACTACAACAACAATGATTGTCGATTCAATAAAGAATGCCGGAACGGGTTCATATGTCATTCAGGGAGTCCTTGTTGGACTCATGGCTTGTTTAATCGGTCCGATAATGGAGGAATTGCTGTTCCGTGGTTTCATTGGAATGTCATTCCGTGATTCAATCATGTTCCGTAAGAAAAGCGATAAGGTTCGCATGTGGATTATAATTATTTTATCCGGAGCATTATTCGGCGTCATGCATATGCAGCCCGGTGATACTATAGTTTCCATTGCAACCATGCTGCTGACAGGTTCACTCGGCGCTTTTCTATCATGGATGTCATTATATAAATTCAAAACCGTTGTCCCAGGAATGGCGACTCATGCCGTGTATAATTCAATGACTATTCTTCTTGCCGTTCTTGCAGGAATCGGAATGTGATAGGAGAATAAGAATTTACAATCATGGTTAATTACGCGAATGATAATCCTTTCATGCCACCATTACCACCACAACGGAACAATAATGACGCTAACATGGTTGTTGATAATCCGAAACCATCAACATTCGATGAATACATGGATATCGCCCGTGATGATGAGGAATGCGCATTGCCTTTAAGTCAACTCATTGATAAGACCAATGAGGATTATAATTATGAATGGATGAAAAGCACGATTTTCAAAAAACGGGATAGGAACCGCATTATAAGAATCATCCGTAAATGCACGATTGTCGGTGTGATGGTTCTAATCATTGGACTTTTCATGTACCTGTCAATCATATACATGAAACCTGATTACATTGTTTACAATCAACAGGGTAAAACATCGCAATCACAACAAATGGAGCAGCAACCATCAGAAGAGCAATCGCAACCACAAGCTGCGGAATCTGAACAAAATGGCGATCAACAATGAATACATCAACATTGACAATCTGCATAATGAATCTGCTTAACAGGGAAACCGTTCATTAACTCATTGATAATCCAATTGGCACTGTTGGCATAGCATATGATAAGAAAACATTATCATTAACCAGCATAATAAAATGCCTGAAACCGCAGTCTCGTTAAATCAATGGAATAATGCTTGATGGGGAACAATGGATGCCAGTCAATGAGCTAAATGATAATCGACTGTCAATCACTGAAATCATAAGGTCTGCATGATTACAACATTATTCAACAGTTGAAACATTATTCAATTGCGATAATAACACTCCGAATTGTTCCCTTGTGAATTCATATGGAAAATCATGAATAGTTGATAGGAAATCACTGTTCATATCACCGTTCTTGAATGTTATCATCTGGCCTATATGACGTGCATTATCATCCTTCTTATATTTACGCAGGAATGAAATCAACGCGGCGTAAATACCTGCGATTTCAGATTTGCCGAATGTAATCGCGCCATACATCATCATGATAAGGGAATCAACAGTGAAATGCATGACGCCCGGCGCGCAACCATCATTGAACACTTTCATGGATTCAATGACTGCATTGTAATCATCCTCAGAGGGAACAGCATTGGATGATATCGAGGCGACAATGCGATGGAACGCTATCCTGTCATATTCCAACACATCCTCCAATGCGGTTAGAATATCATCATTCACACCTTCTTTCAGGATTTTCTCGCATTCAATCAAATCATCAAAATCAATTGCGCGGGACCATATTATTGAATTCATTTCATCGCATTCATTCAAACGGCGTTCATATAATTCATGCGATTGCAGGCTCGCATAATCACGGCAATAATCATTCAATGTTTTATGATCACGCATGGAAGGAGATGAATTATGGAATAATGACGGATAATCATGTTCAATGTCATCAATGTTCACATAAGCCATGTCAATGAAAATCGCAGGATTGAATGATCTCATAATACGTTCGCGTATCACCACACCATAATCATCAACAATGGCAGGCACGAATCTCACAAGCTGCGTTTCCCTGTTCAGTCTCTCATTCGTAAAATCAGACCTGTCAGTTGTCGCAGGCAGAAGCATTTCAATGATTCGCCTCGCGGATTCTTCCACCGGTTTGTCATTAGTATGTTTTTCAATGCAGTCAATGCTTGCATTGATGTTATCATTAACCATGTAAGCGATGAACATGCCGAATGGTTCGCCGGAACGCAGAATGCGACTGATACCGGCATGCGTTTTGCTCATGTCCTTGATGAATGCGTTCAATGAATTCAACAAGAATGCTTTTTTCGTCCATTTCATCGCAGCGACAATATTCATGTTCATAATGTCATCAGTTATTCGTTCATATAATGAGAATAATGATTCCATTGATTCCACTGAAAGCATGTTCGGCAGTTTATCCAATGAATTCAACGCATGGACATTTGAATCATAATCATATTTCAAATATTTAAGATCATAATTATTCAATGGTTGTGGTGACAGCATATGAGTCCTGTTAAATTCATGCACTGTCCGCGCTTTCAGCTGGTTTTTCGTTAATCGTTTTCCTGATGCCATGAATGCAATGATATCATAGTACATGCACGAAAACAAAACTATCTGAAAGGCAAAAAATCTAAAATGGTAATAGTAATAATAATCGCGGCGCTTCTCATCGCGACGATTTTCGCGGGCGCGACAACCGTGTCAACCGGTTTCGCGGCAATCGTGGAGAGACTCGGTAAATATTCACAGACGCTCGGGCCGGGTTTCCATGTGATAATCCCGTTCATTGACCGTGTTGCGACGAAAGTCCCGCTGCGTGTACAGCAGCATAACATCACAGTGACAACCAAAACCAAGGATAATGTGTTCTGCACATTGGAAATCGCCGTCCAGTTCCGTGTGGATAACCAGCACATTGAGGATTCATATTATCGTTTGAGCAACCCGATTGAACAGATTGAATCATACATTCAGGATGCAATCCGTTCATCCGTCCCGCGACTCACATTGGATGAAGCGTTTGAAAAGAAGGATGACATAGCGCATGATGTCCAGAGCAGCATCGCTGAGGGCATGCTTTCATATGGTTTCATCATAACCAGCACTCTTGTCGTGAACATCGCGCCGGATAAGAGCGTCATGGATGCAATGAACGCAATCAACGCCGCGCAGCGTAACCGTGCAGCCGCTCAGGAACTCGCGGAAGCGGACAGGATTAAACTTGTCACCGCCGCGAAAGCGAAAGCCGAGGCCGCTAAACTGGAAGGTGAGGGTCTTGCCGACCAGCGTTCAGCCATCATTGAGGGACTCGGCGCTAACATGTCAGAATTGCAGGCTAAGGGCATTTCCAATGATCAAGTCATGCAGCTTCTTCTGTTGACGCAGTATATGAATACAGTTGAAAGCATTGGAACTCAGGCTGGTAACAGCACCATTTTCCTTCCGGGCGGGGCGGATTCGATGAATCAATTGTCAACTCAGCTCATGTCATCATTGCAGGCCAATGAACTCACTAACCGTCAACGCACCGCGAAACCGGTTCCGTTCAATGACAGGAACCATAATGGAGTCCCTGATGAACTGGAACGCAACATTCCTCATAATCCATTGACGCGCTGAAACACAGCATGATATTATGCTTTTTGAACAATAAGCATAATTGATAGGATTTTGAAAATATGACAAGCGACAATCCATTCATGGATGATTATGAACCGGAAACAAGAAAACCGGTGAAACCTCATCATGAACTGAAAGCACAATCATCATCAAATCAGAATGACATCATTGACACTTATCATGATGGCATTGATGACGAAGCTAACATTCCAATAGCGACCATCAGGAACATCGGACATGAAAAAGACCTGCATGAGTTGAAACGGCAGGACATTGATTCCGACATTCTCATGGGAATTTTCGCGGATGGCGATGAGGATGATTATGGAACCGACTATGATGGTGATGGTTCGAATAATGATCTGACAGGGGAACCTGACGGTGAATAACAGAAAGAACATAGTTCAGTATTTTTCATAGTATGAACTACGTAATGAATGATTATCGTTCACATTAAATACACCAATAATTCGCTTTCGGATTATTGGTGTATTTGTTTTCATGGGATATCATTGTTGACATGGGAAAATAACATTCGGCAGGATAATCGCATGGCTCACAGCCATGCTGTTCATTGCCGTCAGCGTCGTTGGTTTCACGAAAAGACTGTTTCAAAAGCAGCTGACATGATGGCGGAGCACATGATGAACGGGGCGCGAATGGATGAGACATCCGCCCGTGAATACCTGCATGAGAAACTGAATCTGACGGATGAAAATCTGAAAATCTAATATTTGCGGACAATGAAACATGTGCTATCATTGTCCGCAACCAATAAGAATGACAATTAACAAGAAAGATTACAACATGGCCGATTCAACAACTAATAATAACGTTCAGACCGTTGATGACATGAGTGCGCTCATGGCTCCACCGGAAGAAGAACCATTGAAAGTATATTCAGCTCCGAAACCGCTCGTTCAAGTGGACACCGCCGACCCGACAGCGACATTGGACACAACCGCATCAGATAACCAACTGGATCAAATGATTAAACTGAAACCAAAAGACTTGCTTTCATTGAATGATAAAGCGACTGCTTTCAGCAAGCAACTGTCCACATTGAATCCATCTGCGGATGATTTCGCTCGTTCCGTGGATGAAATCGGACGAATCGGGCAGGATGCATTCAATTCAACATCGGATGTTACAGAACGATTCATGAGCCAGTCCGTTAAAGCGGATAAGCAGCAAGGCGGTGCTAAAAGCGTTGTATCCAGTGAACTCCTTGAACTCCGTAAAATCACTGATAAAATCGCGCCGAAACCAAACACTTTCAAATCGTCCTTCCTGAAAAAGCTTGGTTTCGGAAGTGTGCATGATTATTTCAAACAGTATGAATCCGCTGATGCCCAACTGAAAGCAATCATGGATAATCTGTCAGCCGGGCAGGATGCATTGCAGCGTGATAATGGCGAACTTGCCGCGCAGAAGCAACAGCTCTGGAAAGACATGGAAACATTGAAGAAAGCCGATGCTCTACTGGAAGAACTTGATAAGGAAGTTGTTAATCAGGTTAAGTCCGCCCGTGATTCCGGGGATATGAAACTTGCTGACGCTCTTGAAAAAGATGCGCTGTTCGCAGTCCGCCAACGCCGCATGGACGTGAAAACACAAGCCGCTGTTACCATTCAGGCTTACATGAGCATGAGTGTCATCCAGCAGAACAACAAACAGCTCATCAAGGGCGTTGAACGTGCTAAATCAACAACAATGGTTGCATTGCGTACAGCCGTCATTGTCGCCGCCGCGTTGGATGATCAGAAACTCGTGTTGGATACATTGGATGCAATTGACAACACGACTAATAATCTCATTGCGAATAACGCGAAAATGCTTGAACAGAATTCCAGCCGCATCCAACAGCGCGCCGTGAAATCAGGCGTCCGTCCGGAAACCTTGCAGCGCGCATTTGAATCCATTGCACGCACAATGGATTCAATGGATACATTCCAGTTGGAAGCGAATAAGACCTTCGCTGAAACAATTCAGACTCTCGGTGATCAGCAGAAGAAAATCGAACCATATCTGGAACGCGCACATAAGCGTGACACTGATGAAGCGAATAGCACTAATGCTTTTGGCATTTGATAAACAATAAAAACTTTTAAAGTTAAAACGAACCGGATTATATTTTCCGGTTCGTTTTAATATCTGATAACATTGGAATCATGAACATTTTCAAAAAGCTATTCGGAAACAACACGGAACAGGAACAAGAACCTGAATATAATAGTGCTATTGATGATAATCAAACACTAAGTTTTGATGAACCGGAGGAAAACAATCCAGTCGAAAACAATGATGTTCCACCGGAATCATCGCCAGAACCGGAATCAATCATGAACACATCCAATGAGAACACCGGAACCATTCCTGTGTCTGATGAACAACAGGAATCATATGAACAAACCAATGATAATTCAGCCAAACCAGTTGAAACCGGTGATAAGGAAAAACCACAGGAACCCGTAAAATATGAACCCATTGTTAACAAAGCCGTTAAATCAGTGAGAATAACCAGAAGAACAATTCAACGCCATGTTGACGGTGAGGATGATTATGAACCGTCATGGGAATGGGATGATAATCTGCCTGCATGGCGAAATGAACTGCTTTCATATGCATTCAAAACAAAAGTGAACGTGGATGCGGTACAAGGCGCAATAGGACTCATTGATGAACTAACCGGTTTCAGCATTCCCGCTATTGGAATACTGGGACGTTCTGTTTCACTGACATGGATGAATGAGAGTGGAACTGTTTTCATCATCGTGAATAATGAATCATCATACGACTGCTGGCATATCAGAACTGATGGCGATAACAGAATGATTATGAACGTGGAACTCGGAACCGCTTTTGATTTCATGCGTGACGAATTCAATGCAGGAACCATTAACATTCTAGAGGTGCATGCATGAATGACAGCATGAATCCAATTCCTGATAATGCCGTTCTTGTAATAGCGGATGTGCAGAATGGTTTCCTGAATGAAAACACTGATTATCTGCCTGGTGCCATTAATGATTTCATCACGGATTACGGTAAATGGTTTGATGAAATAATCATGCTTAAATTGGAAAACGGCGATACTGTGAATTATCCAGTTGAACGCAATGGTAAAGCCGGTGGTGCAAGAACATTGAAGAACCAGTATCAATCACGATTGGTTCCGCCATTGAATCGTCGTCATTCCACGAAACTTTCACATTCATCAAGCACTTGTATCCATGAAATCATTGAGCACATTAATGACAGGATAGTGTATCTATGCGGAATGGAAACTGATGTGAACATTCTGCCAATGGCGTCAGTCATGATTAATGCAGGATTGGAAGTCAATGTAATTTATGATTTGACCGCTACAACAATAGGAACCGGTGTGCAAATCGCAATGAAACCAGTTCTATCGCATCTTCTCGGTGAATCCCATGTCATTGAAAGCATAACCGACGCGCGAACTGACCGGAATGATAATAATAACATTGATGTTATGATTCCAGAAACTGACGCCGCATGATATTATTGAATGTGGCTGATGATATTTCCGTGATTGTTAACACTCATGATATTATGGAAACCGACAATTAAAAGCCTCGGCGGGTTCATCCCACTGACATAAATAATGAACAATACAATGCTCAAAACGGAAAGGAACAATCTGAATGAGCGAATCAAATAACACTGCCTTTAAGAAAGGCATCGCAGCGGTTCTCACCACTGCATCATTCGCAACCCTTGCAGTCGCGACAGTGAACGGCACTTTCGCGAACGCTGAGGACGCGAAAGCATCAGAGGATGCTAACAAGGTTCCTGCGACGGCACCGACACGCGATTACGCAAAAGTTGATGGCGTGTTCACCGCATCAACCGGCGAAGTCAATAAGAATGACATTACCGATGGCTCGGCATCAACATCATACAAGTCAGGAACAGCGGATTCATACTGGGTACAGGTTGATCTGGGTCGTTCACGTAATCTTTCATCAGTTCGCGTTTCCTTCAATTCAAACGCAAGAGTTGATGGTTTCATCCAGTATTCAAATGATGAGAACGCTGGTGCTGATTCGCATTGGACGGATTTCGCACGACTTGAAGGCACCACTGGCGAATTCCAGAAGACAGCGACCGGTACTGCTGTTAAAGCGCGTTATGTCCGTGTTTTAGTGAATAAAACAACCAGCACCGCAACAGGTGAGAACGCTCCATCAGCAGAGGATGTCGCTGGAATCACTGATTTCAGCGTGAACGCAGAAACCGTGTATGCCGACCATTTCGAAGTCAAGGGACTTGAAAATATCAAGGAAACACACATTGGCGACAAGTATGAGTTCACCACGAAAGTTGTCCCGGCTGATGCCGATGTGAACTATGAGGTTGACGCGCCATCTGCTTTTGATGTCCAGAAGGGCAAGACTGATTCCGATGGCACCACCCATTGGACTCTCACCGTCAAGCATTCAACCGGCGGCGTTGATCAGCATGTTGTCATCAAAAACACCACCGTGAAAGCATCTAATACAACTGATAACACTGGTGAGGCACAGGTTGTGCTTGATCAGACCCTGAATTCATGGGATTATGCAGGCCGTGTGGACATTTCCGCATATGAAGGCAACCAGACTCTGTTCATTGGCGATCCTGCCAATAACGGAAACGGCGCTGAAATCATAGGAAAAGTCACCGGTAAGCACGGCGAAGCGGCTAAGCAGCTTGTTAATGTCGTTTCCGATAATGATGCCGTGAAAATCGTTAAGGTTCCTGTCGAGGGGCAGAAAGACACTTATAGGTTCTACGCTAAGGGTGTTTCAGTCGGTTCCGCTAAGGTCACTTTCACCGCTGAGGACAGCACTCCTACCGTTGACAAGGATGGTAATGCGACTGGCAAGGAAACCGTTGCGGATTCCGTGAATTTCGTGTCCAACTATCATTCAGCGGCTGGTTTCGTGGAAGGTTCAGTGACCGCTCCGTCAGAAATCACACTCGGTGAGGAAGGCACTTACAGGGTTACAGCTAAGGTTGCCCCGGTTGAAACCGCTAACCAGAATGTGACTTTCAAGTCATCTGATGAGAAAACCCTGACTGTCGCCGCTGATGGCACTCTGACCCCTCATGTTGAAGGACTCGGCGCAGGCGATTCTAAGAAGGTTACCATTACCATCACCGCTCCAACAACCATTCCGGGCGAAACCGCTAAGACGGCCACAGTTGAGGTGACCGTCAAGCGTCCTGCAGTGGAATCCGTTACCGTCGAATCCGGTTTGAAAGACGGCGTAATCACTCTCGGTGATGCAACCGAAAAGGGACTCGCTCTGAAAGCGACAGTCGCCCCTGAATTCGCTAACCCGGCTCTCAAATGGGCTTCCTCAAACACTAAGGTTGCCACTGTTGACGACGCTGGCAATGTGAAATTCACCGGCGAACCCGGAAATGTTGTCATCACCGCATCCAGCACTCATGGTGTCGGCGGTGATAAGGCACCTGTTATCGGCGCGTCCTACATTTCAGTGGTTCGTCCCGCTGTGGAATCATTGACTGCATATGATGCAGCTGATGAGAAGAAAACTCCGGTGACTGATCTGAAATGGACTCTCGGTGGGAAAAAGACCATTGATTTGAACGTTGCCGCTTCTCCTAAGTATGCTTCTGATAGCGTTTACTGGATTACCGGTGATGCGAACGTGGCTACAGTGGATGCAACCACTGGCGTTGTCGCTCAGGGAACTAAGGAAGGTTCAACCACCATCACGGCGATTTCAACCGTTGACGGAACTAAGCAGGCTCGTGTCAATGTCGTGAATGAGGCTCCGGCACCAACAGCCGTGAAAGTTTCGCTGCCCGATGGTTTCGATGCCTCTAAGATTCAGGTTGGTTCAGCGTTCCGCCTGAACGCCACCGTTGAGCCTGCTGGCGCTCATCAGAATGTTGTCTGGCATTCATCCAATCCGTCAATTGCCACTGTTGATGATGATGGCACTGTTACCACTCTGAAAGCAGGCAAGGTTACCATTTACGCTACGGCTAAGGATTCACCTGATGTATCATCTAAGGATGATGCCGTTGCAACCCTCGCGGAAACCGATGAAGGGGAAACCCCGACTGGCGTCACTGGCAGCATTGACATCACCGTGGTGGAATCAGATGTGAACACCCTGAAAGGCTACAAGGCTTCCTACACCGGCAAGGACGGCAAGGAAGTTGAGGTTGCTGATTTTGATGCTTCCGCTGACAAGGCTGAATACAAGCTTCCTGCCGGAACCGATCTGTCCACTCTGAAATTCACTGATGCCGATGGCAATGAAGTCAAGCCGGAAGTTGAAGTCAAGGATGGCGTCGCCACTGTGAAATTCACCGTTGGCAAAACCACTTCCACTGTGAAATTCACGGCTGAGGCTGAAACACCTGCAATTAAGGTTTGGAAGGTTACCGTTAAGAACAACAATGGTGCTGAGGACAAGACATATGAGGTTCAGGACGGTGAAACCATTGGACTCATTAGCGCTCCTGTCTGGACTGGACATAAGGTTGCCGGTTATTACACAACCGAAGACTTCCAGAAAGGAACCGAGTTCGAATTCGGCAAGACTAAGGTTACAGCTGACACCACCGTGTATGTCAAGTGGACTGAAACCACTGAAAACAATGGTGGCAATGATGATAACAACAATAATGTTGAATTCACAGCTGATGAACTTGCAACATTGAAGAAAGTCAAGGCTCAGTATAAGAAGAACATTGGCGATCCTGATTCCGCTTACGTTGATGTCAAGGGATTCGACGCTTCCAAGAGTGCTTCCTATGACATTGATGGTTCCATTGAAACACTGAAAGTGTTCGGATGGCCAGATGATGGAACATGGAATGCAACCATTGCTTACAGCAAGAACGGCGCGGTGCAGGAAAAGGCAGATGGTGCTGATGCCGCTGTTGTGACTCTTGTCGCTCCGTCAGGCGCTAAGGTAACATATTCATTCCTTGACAAGGATGAGGTTTCCAATACGAACAACAACTCGTCTAATGTCAAGAATACCGATGCGAACAGGAATGATTCCACTGCTCGTGATACCGCTAAGACAGGTGCCGCCGCAGCTGGCGCTGGTATCGCTGCCGGCGTGTTCGCAATCATCGCTGGTGTCGGCGTGGCTATCCGTCGCCGTTTCACCAAATGATGACAAATGTTAACATGTGAATGCATGTTGACTAACTGATGAAAAAACGGAACGGGAAATGAACCCGTTCCGTTTTTTTTCATACTATTATTGATTGAACATAATGAAAATATTGATTTTGATAGATATATGATTGTGATTGATGACGATGATGCCGTCCGTTATGGCAGGATTTCAGGGAATGATTTCATTGCATGCAATGATGATAATTGCAGTCATTATGACCATGCGAACAGGAAAGAAAAGGAAGCATGGGAACACGCTGGCAGAATATATCGTAATGATGCCGATTTCATGCTTAAACGCCTTTCCTACGGGTTTTATGATGACATGTATGAACTGATATGGGATGAGGCTGATCGGCTGTTAGAAAGCCATTTACCGTATGATTACGCGCGTATGCTGTCGGCATTGGCGGCATTGAATTCAGTTTATGACGAAACACGGGAAGTATATGGTTTGATGATGGGAATAGCATCCGACATGTATGATTACCGTATTATGCATAACATAACAGATCCTGTTCTCATGATGAATGATTCCAATGATGGCATGCGTTCAATGATTTGGCATGCAAGGGAATACGCGGCATGGTTCGGAATGGATATCGGTTCCGCGATTGAACATGGCACTGATGAATGGCATGTCCATAAACCATCCCGATTCCATGTCATAACGGTTGACATGGATGATTATGGCGTGATTAAACGATTCAATATGACCGATGAGGATATCAATTCGGAATCATGGGAAACTGAACGTTTCCGATATAATCCGGAAATGCGCCGCAGCATCATACGTGAACTTTCCGGCGAACCGTTCCTGTTCAAGGATATGATTTCATTGACGGCATGCTGTCTGCAAATCGATGGTTTCCTGACTGGAATCAGAACCGGCATGCTGAAACCAGTATTGTTGAATCATGTGATTCCACCGGTGAAAATACGCAGAAGGACCAATGACGAATCTGTGAATGCCATGATTTCCGTGTTATCATTGCAGGCATGACGGAAAAATGGGTTGTTGCTGAGAATTTTCATAGGATTCTTGATGAATCGTTTGATGAGGTTCATGCTGGTTTCATGAGGAAATTCCTCGGTTATGTGAAGGATGATGAGCATGTCGTTGATGATTTGAAACGGTTTATTTCATCGGATTGGAATGATGACAGCATGATTGATTTCATCATGATTCATAATGCATCCAATGCGTTCATTGGTGGCATTCCGGCTGATTTCAACGCGCTGGATGAAATGGAACGCGACGAATGGCTCATCAATAATGGCATCATGGATGATCATGCTGAATACATGCGTTCATTCTATCATCTTTCATTCCATCCGAATCCTTATCACGCGATGTTCGCTGACACGCCGGAACAATATCAGAACATTTCAACCGCATGCCATGAATCCAATGCCATCAATGATTACATCATGAAACAAGCAGTCGAGAATCCTGTCATAATCACTGGACGCGCGGAAACTGAAATAAGCCATGTGATTTCATTGGAAATAATACGTAAACGCAATAAAGCCATTATTTCACATGATGATTTGGAACGATTGAAATCATGCATGGGATGCAAACCATTGAACATGGTTTATGATGCCGGTTTGACCGATTATGGTTACATGAAAGCATATGATAACATGATTCCGTTATTGAACATGCTCATTTCTGATTTGAAACGTGAACCGGAATGGTTCGGGACCCATGATTTGACTCAGGCTACCATTGATTTGATTGATGTGATGACTGATTCAGATGGAATGCCGCAGGAATATATCGAACAACGATTGAAAATCATCGCTTTTGACATTAACGATAATGATTATCCGCTCATTTGACAACATAATTCATCATATGTTATCATTGATGACATGACTAATGCTATCAATGAAATGTATGACAAGTATTGCGCGGCGCATCCATATGGTTCCATCGCGCAGCAGACTAACGTGTATGTTGCAAGAACAGGAGCTGTTCTGCGTGAACTTCCACAGGATGACAGCGAACGTTTGACTGGAATCATTGAACGTCTCTCGAATGTCCCTGATTCCACGACACCGGAGGACTTGGATGGATTCATTCCACGTAAATGGAAACAGGTCGTTGAAATGATTTCAGAATCATTCACTGATTCCATTAATGAAAACATTATTAACAGCATGGATAATCATGTCGATGCATGGCTATGGATTTTTGAACATTCCGATACCGTTGATAACAGCAGGTTTTTGAATCATATTGATTATTTCATTAATCTCATTGAAAATGGTTTCACTGATGATTTGCTTGAAATCGGCGCTTATTATGATTCCATGAAGGAACCAGATGAGGAATTCGTTCCATTGCTTGATGGCAAACCGGTTTCTGAATCAGATGAATCCATTGAAACCAATGATAATACGGTTATTCAGGATGATGGAACATGTTTCGTTCCAATTGAAACCAATGATGAATCAGATGAAAATTATCATTCTGAGGATTCCAATGAAAATAAGAATCAGGTTCAGGATGAAACCATGAATCATGATAAGAATTCAGCATGGGATGATTCATTCCCGCTGGCAGTCATTGCGTTTGAATCCGCTGATGACGCCATTGCATACAAGGCAATCAAGGACATTCTTGAATCAGATGATAAATTCGCGATCAGTTGCATTCATAATAGCGGGACACGTTCAAAGCCAATGATTGCACAGCAGGATTATATTCATAAATATGGCTCGCAAGCGAAAGCGCTTATTTCACTGGGACGATGGATTCATGATCACAATAATATGAGCATTAATCCTGAGCCATCCGATGAGAAACGCGGAATGAAATACATCACAATGCTCATCCGGAATTACCGTGAAACCATGAACATGCCGGATGGTGATAGCATAGCAGTCATTCGACTAATGGATTACATGCGTTATGATTATCCTACTGATGGCATGAATTCACTTGTGTTCAGGTTCATTCATGCATGGGATGAATTGGATGCGGATTACCGTGAAGCATTATCCATTGATTTCGGCATGAACATGCTCGCTGACACATTGCATGCAGTGTTCAACACTTGCATACTCACTGATGACACAGATGAAATACACGGGGCGCTCATCAGAATCATTGATGAACAGGAGGAAATCCTTGGACAGGAATGATTATGATGCGTTGCCATTCAATGAGAGGAAACGCATCATCATTGAACAATCCGATGCCATTGATGCGTATGAATGGTTTCATGATGACATGCATGATGCCATGAATGCGGTCACGGAACAGGATTTCATGCGTTCAGTATGGAATCACATTGGAAACATGAGGAGTCATTATGACCATGATGAAATTCCATCATGGTTGACAATGAATGATTTAAGAATGCTGTTCACATTAAACATAACTGATATCGATCCGTTCTTTCCATCTAAAATCATAATGATGCAACGTGCAGGACGCACTGATTTCAATGAATTCATCAAATACAGTCGTATTTATGATTATTCCAATGGTAAACTCGCGTATGTGATTTGTGATTCCATTGCATCGGATTATGATATGACATTACATGCATTGAATGCATTGAATACTCTTGATGTTTTCAATCGGTATGCCATGATTAAACTTGCTTATAAAGATAACATGCTGACAGGGCAAGCGAATAATATTATTGCGTTCATGCAGAATCCAATTGATTTCACTCATCATGATTGGAATCCATGTTTGAACATGCATATGGATAATGTATTATGGAATGATTTGTCAATAAATTTCATTGATGAACTGACTGCCGGTCATGTTAACATGGCACGTGCAAGGAATTGGATGCTGTGCCTGTATGATGAATATGTCAATCGTTGTTTTGACAGGCATTATGATTACATGTGGACAACGCGCTCAATGGATACATTGACTGAACTGTTCAATGACATGTATCCTTATCATGAACTGCCGGTTGAAACTCAAATCGAGGCATTCATCGGTTATATTAATGATTATTTGCATGATTGAAGCTCATATGATAGCATTGTTAAAATAAATGAAACAGGAACATTAACAGAAAACGTTAATGCGTAATTTGAAAGGAATTCAGGTTTGGTTTCAACTAATCGCAATTGGATGGATGATTGCATTCTGGATATCGCTGAACGTTATGGTAAGGATCCCACGGACATTGACATTACATTGAATGGTAAAAGCATGCTGTTCAATGAGCCTGATGGCATGATTCCGCGTGAGTCACGTAAACGTCAACTGATTGATGCGTTCACTGAACCTCTTCTTACGGATAATGAAATTCCAGTCCGTCCGAATAACATTGATGATTTCGTGAATTCAATGCAGGCAGTCATGGCGGCAGGAGACACACCGTATGTCGCCATTGCAGGCCCTCGATACGCCGGTAAGACAACCGTCGCTAAGAATTTCGCATATCGTGCGAAAACAATTGGCAATCAATGCATGAAACTCATTGCCGGGCGTGAAACGCTCAGAATTCTGCCATCCGTGTCAGAACCGGTCAGGACAGCGGAAGCAGATGCGTTTGACGCATGGTTGCGCGCTTACCGCTTTGAGGATTGTAAAGGCGTTATGCTATACACGGATGATTTGCATGTCGCGGAAGCATTATTGAACAAACCCGGTTTGAAAATCCCTCTATTGATTGAAATGCATACGGATTTCACTTTCGGAAGCATTAATGTTCCATCAAACGGGCATTATCCTGTTCTTGCGATTTGCGCGGATAATAACATTACGGAAAATGAGAATGTCATGGTGAATGTCATTAATGATCGCCGTGAACATTATATTGAACGTTTCGGATGGGTTCCATCAGAGAACATTATCCGCATAATGACTCGTGCCATGAGTCTGAATTCAACCGCTGAGGATTTCTCATTCGAGGATACACTTGCCATCATTGACTCCATGTGCGGTGAATACGCCGCATCACATAAGCCAGGACGTGGACCTAATAAAACCGCCGCGTTCAAATATTTGGAACAGAATTATGGTTTGACAATGCAGGATTATAATGAAATCCCGCCAATGCTTCCAATGCGTTCAGCGCAAACACCGCAGGATGCAGTGAATCAAATAATGGAAATGGTTCAGAAAGCCGTTAACGGCCAACAACCGGATAAACAACCGCAGCATGAACAACAGAAAAAAGATGGTTCCATGCTCACATTTGAAAGCAAGCAACAACTCGTTGATAAACTGCGCGCCCGTGTCATCGGTCAGAATGAGGCCATTGACAAGGTTATCAAACCTTTGATTCGTGCGAAAGCAGGTTTGAATGATCAGAAACGTCCAATTGCAAATGTTCTGTTCGCAGGTCCATCCGGCGTCGGTAAAACTGAACTTGCAAAAGCGATTGCGGATGCTGCTTTCGGCAATGAGGAAAACATGCTGCGAATTGACTGCGGTGAACTGTCAGATAAATGGGCTGTAAGCCGTCTGCTCGGTTCCATGCCGGGTTATGTCGGTTCCGATCAGGGTGGGCAATTATCAAATTTCGTCATGAAACATCCGAACAGCGTCCTGCTGTTCGATGAAATTGAAAAAGCCGATCCTGCGATTTATGACGCAATTCTACTGCAATTATTGGATGCAGGACGACTCACATCCGGTAAACAGGAAACAGTTGACTGCACTGGATGCATGGTAATCATGACATCTAATCTCGGAGCGGATAAAATGGCTGATGACGGAATGGTTTCACATGGTTTCACTTCCATTGATGTTACTGACATTGACACTCGGTTAAACAATGAGGTTGAACAGGCAATGAAGGAGAAATTCCGTCCTGAACTCATTAACCGTTTCGATGAAATCATTGTGTTCAATCCATTGACAGTGAATGATCTTGCGCGGATTTTCGACATTAAATGGAAACCATTCGCTGAGCGTTTGAAAGAACAGAAAGCGATTGTTCACATTGATGATGATGTCCGCATGTGGTTCGCGGAGAATTCACGTAAGGATAAATTCGGCGCAAGGAACATTCTACGCGCAATGAATAGCGAACTATTGGATCCTCTCGCGGAGAAACGATTGGAACATAGTCTGTCCGCTAATGTTAATGTAAGCATTATAGATAATAAAATCGCATTCAAATTTGAATAAGCATTCAAGGAAACCGGAACCATTTATATTATCTGGTTCCGGTTTCCTTTTGTCCACACTTGTGGACATTGAATACATGATGCCCGGATGCTAAAATACATAATTTTCAATTAATAAAATACTATGCATTTCGTTCACGGTGATTGAGCGATTTTTATCGTTCAATTCGATTCTGACGACGATTTTCTGGGTTTTATGAACAACATATCAAAAACAGGGTTTTCCGCGATTCAAATTAAAACACTCGTTCACAGGGATGAAAATACCGTGCTCTGTGGACGGCATCAAAATTCGCGGATTTTCATACCGGTAATTTTCATGTGAATTCATCCTGTTTGCATTGGATTCAGATTTGAATCCAATATTATGAAAAAAAGTTAAGCGGAATGACAATGGATAGGATTGGATTAATGTCATTCCGCTTAACTGTTCATGTTAAGAATCATTTATTATTTCGATACCTCCTATTCACTATGATTATTATGATTCCAGACATGCTGATTCCAATGATAACAAGAATGATTCCATTGGAGCCAGTCATCGGGAAAGATTGCAAATAATTCGGATAACCCGGTAATGCCACTTGTGAAACATACTCAAGTTTAATGTTCACATTGCGTCCATTAATGATTCCATTCAACGCATCGGAACCAGCATGCAAACCAGTGTAATCATAACCGGTGATGGCAGGTGGCTTCACATTATAATCATCTCCACTGTAAACATTGGAAACGGGAATCCATTCGGTTTTGCCATCATTGAATTTAACGGGTTTACCAGTATATTTATCATATGCGGTAACATTAACATTATATTTAATGTCTTCCGGCAATAAAGGATAATCTAATGAGCCAGAGTGAAAGTCGTCGCTTCCAGTATACCTGAATCGTAAAGTATTTCCAATGAAAGTCGTTGTTATCATGCTTCCAGTGTAATCATCGGATGTAATATCAGCATTATTTCCATTTTCATAATATGTTCCGAATCCATTATCCGCGAATCGTTTTATTTTAGTATTCGGAACAGCATAAACATGATTAAATCCGGATAACAATTCAATGACTTCTCCTTTATGAGGATAATCAGAATTATTTGTTTTTCTTCCATCTAAATCTGTGAACCCGGTGACACCATGAGTATCATTCGGAATCAGATTATTCGTGCCAGCATAATATAATTCCAATTGTATTTCCATACCTTCGCGATTCGGAAATATGGCTACTGTTCTCCATCCAATTGCATTTTTAATATAATGTAAATTAATAGCTGAGTTGCCTTTAAATTCAAGAATTGTCATTTTAACATCTATTTTATGTTCAATGCCATTAGCATCATTGAATGATGCGACATTTTGCAATGTTAATGACTGTCCATTATGTTTCGGATTATATCCATAATCAAGACTATTCCTCCAATCATAAGGATTGAACGTTTTATTCCAATCATCAGGATTGAACGTTAATCCACACATTATATAATTATTATAATCATTTTTCTTACCATCACAATAATTATTCAATCCGAGTTTAAGTCTTTTATATTTATGCGGAATATTTAATTTATCCGTCAGTGTTTTATCGAATGGAATGCTGTCATTGCATACGGAGTCATCAATTGAATACGGGACGCATTCCTTATTAATCGCTTTTGATTTATTGTCATCATTGACACCAATGGTTCCATCAGCATCCGAATTCTCATTGCCAATCACATTCAAATCAATCCCACCAGTATTATAGGCATATGCGTTCAATGGGAACATGAATGCAATGGATAGAATGATTATCATGGAGATCAATCCATATGATAGACCCCCCACGGCGACAAATTCTGAATTTCATTGATGACTCCTTTTCAATTACGGATATTCTGATTTCTGATGATATCATTGAATTCAAAACAATAATCATATTATGAATATCAATGAAAGGAAAATGCATTCATGGCATCACGGACTAAAAAGAAAACACCGGAACAGGAAGCATTGGAACTCGCCGCACTGAAAAAGGAACAACGCAGCCAGCAAATGATTGGAATGATAGCAGTTGGAATCATTGTTCTCATCATAGCGTTAAGCGGATTTTTCATATGGAAGGGACATCAGCCGAAAACCGCCGATGTCGTGCCGTCATTTGTTACCAGTAATGGAGCCATTGTCATCACTAAGGATGGCATTGAACAGGATGGCAAGAAATGGGATAATGTGAATTCCGCGAAAACGAACACCATTAATGGTTTACCGGTATTGACGAACGGACAGGATCCATTATGCCCAGGTTGCGGCGCATTGGAACGCGAAATCGGTGCAGCCGTTGAATACTGGATTGATAATGGCAAACTGGTTTATAAGAGCTGGCCGATTTCCATTCTGAATCGTTTATCAAATGACACCGAATATTCAACTCGTGTCGCAGCCGCATTCTATCGCATGGCGGAACTGGAACCTGATCATTATCTGGATTTCGTGAAAATAATGTATGAATCCGGCGTCCAGCCGAATGAAAGCGCTTTCAAGGACATTCCCGATGAGAAAATCGCGGAATACGCTGAAAAAGCAGGTGCAAGCAAGAAGAACGCTCAGAAAGTCATTGACGGTAAATATAAAGATTACGTGGATGCGAACAGTGAGAATCTATCCAAGGATGAATCATTGTATCGTGATGCGAACGGGACGAAAACATTCATGACGCCATTGCTCGTCATTAACGGTGCAGTGCTTGATGATTTCAATCAGGATGACATGACTTCTTATATTGCCAGCAAACTCGGTTTGAAAGTTCCATCCGATGATGAACTGAAAAAATATGAAGCGCTTCCAATTGCCGATGAATCTGATAGCACAGAATCGAAGAAAACAGAAGATGAAACCAGCGATTCGACTGGAACGGAGAAATAATCATGGTTATTATTCTGGATGGACGGAAAGCAGCGGACATCATCATGAATGATGTGAAAAACCGCGTGCAGACATTGAAATCACATGGAATCACAGTCGGACTCGGAACCATTCTAATTGGTGATGATCCCGCGTCAATCAAATACGTAAATGGTAAACATGCTGATTGCGAGAAAACAGGAATCGCCAGTTATCGCAGTGAACTGCCATCATTCGCATCACAGGATGAGGCTGAGGCGGCTGTACGGACTTTCAATGATGATACTGCGATAACCGGTTTCATCACTCAATTGCCTTTGCCGGATGGTTTGGATGCAAATGCCGTCATTAACAGCATGAATCCGGATAAGGACGCGGATGGACTGCATCCATTGAATCTTGGTCGATTGATGCTGGATGTTGATGGGAATGGCGGTTATCCCATGCCTTGCACGCCATCCGGTATCATCCGTTTATTGGAAATGAACCATATTGATTTGGACGGCGCTGATATCTGCGTTATTGGGCGCGGTTTGACGGCAGGGCGTCCATTGGCTGCAATGCTTACAAATAAGCATGCTAATGCAAGCGTGGACATTTGCCATACCGGAACCCGTGATCTTCCTGAACATATCGCCGCTGCTGACATTGTTATCAGTTGCGTTGGCAAGGAATGGTTCATTCAACCTGAATGGATTAACGCGGAGACAGTCATTGTTGATGTTGGGGTGTCACGCATATTGGAAAATGATGGGAAATATCATGTTCATGGCGATTTCCATCCTTATTGCCATACTGTATGCAAGGCTTACACTCCGAATCCAGGCGGTGTGGGTCCGATGACGCGCGCGATGCTGTTGGATAATGTCGTATCCATTGCGGAACGCAAGTTGCAGGAATCATAGTAATGTGATATTATTGATAATGAGCACGATGCAAACATGATGACATTCTGACTGATAATCAGTGTTATCATGTTCGCATCACGGGGCTGAATAGTATCGATTGGCAATTGATAGTTCAGATACCGGCAATCCGGTTGAAGCATGCTAACCGCCGATTTGAATGGATGCATGCGAACAATGAACGCCAAGGTTAACTCGGCTGATTTCGCGCTCGCCGCGTAATCCGTGGAACCGATGAATATTATCGTTTCAATAATCGGTTCCACGTCGCATATGAAACGGCGATGTCAAACGCATGATGCATGCCGATGACAGGAGACATTGAATGCATCATGCATCCGATGCGGACAAACCCGGTTCGGTCTATCGGATGCAAGACATAATAGGAAACCGGGGATGATTGTGAATCCGGAATGAACCGATTGAGCAAGACACGGGTGCAATTCCCGTCAGCTCCACGAGAAAACGATGCGTGATTTTTGCCAAGTTTGTCACGCATCGTTTTCTAATATTTACGAATTCTTTTTCTCATTGACAATCACATGACATCATGCTAACATTGTAATCATGTTTAATACCAATGAATGCAAATATATTCAGAACACCATGAGTAGCTGTGGCATAAAAGAGGTAATCAAACCATCGCCAGGAATGATGGTTTCAACCGATGACATTAAAACCCATTATCTCACACGACAATCCGGTAAGGAATCCAATGCGGCAATCACATCATATTCAGGCAATGGAAATGAATGGATGGCATTGGATAATGATGATGTACTGCATTCGTTTGATTATGATGAAAACAGGAACATGCCGATTGAAATGCAGGCATGTTTGAATGTCATGACCAAGCTTGCGAAAAAGAAAATGACGGGATTATTATTGGATAATGTCAAACCTGAACACATTGAAGGTTTAATGCTGTCATCCAATTGCAGCCTGTCAAACATCATCGGATACATGAGCGTGTTCAATGAGCGCGCAATGGAACCGCGCATGGAATCATGGTTCCATGATATGAACAATGGCTTTTACATTAATCCTGTTGTATACTGTAGGGCAAACACGCTTTTGACGAATGTGTTCGGTGAGAATTGGATTCAACTGATGCCAGTGGATATACGTGATCATATTAACAGCAATGTTAAAACAACAGGTTTGAAATTCGGCACGTCATTCGTGAATAACATGACTGAACTGTTGAATAAAACTGACATGGATGTGCGATGGAACGTCATTGAAAACATCATCAATCAACCATCCGATAGTTATGGAGCTAAACTCGGTTTCATTCTCGGTGGAGCGTATGGCAGTGAAATACAGAAACTGTTCTCAGATAATGTTAATACAGCCATTGAATTCATGCAATGTTCATTCAGGAACGCATGGGATGCGAAATCATTCAATCGCGATAATGTGAAACTCATCATTGAGAATTACAAACGTTATATTAATTGCCTGAATGATAATGATAACATGTCATCATATGAAAGCAGAAGTAATTATGATTGGAATCATGCTCATGCGCGAGTCATTATGGCTATGTTCAATCATATTCCATATGACAGTGAGTTTGAACAGTATTATTACGGGTCATTATCATCGCATTGTTCACCGTTAAGCGATTATGCAGCTGACACCGCCATCAAGTTATTGGAAACATGTGATAATTTGAATGAAACGGATTATCATGGATTCGCGAAAATGATTCTCATGAATGTTGCCGGACAGGTGTACCGGTTCGGCAACATGGATTTGAATCCATTTGAAAGCATAATGGAAACAATAGGACGCGCATTAGATGCTAATCATTCACCGGAAAGCATCATTCGTCTTATCTCACAGGCAATGACAACTAATGGCATTAGCAATAAGCATTACATCGGTTGTTCATATTATGATTTCCTGTCATATTGGATGCGGGATGAATTCATTGAGTATCCATTGGAATTTGTGATTGAACAATTCAAAATTGACAATCCAGTGAAAACGGAATATAATCGTTATTAACGAAACATGAAAAATGATTGGAGTTGATTTTGGCTATTTATTATCTCATTGAATGGGAGGACGCGCAATACGGTCCGAACAGCGAAAAGAAAGTAATCGCGCGGCTGGATGATAATGTGACAAGCATTAAACGTGCATTCGCATTATGGCATTATGATAAGAGCAATGAAATCGATAAGAATCCGGATAATCTGTATATTCCTGATTCAGAGGATGAATTTCTCAGTCTTGATGGTTCAGAAATGACATTGGATTATACAATGGCTTGCGATCCGCCGCAAATGTGGCATTGCCTTGCCGTGTATTCATCCATGGCACAAGACAATGATGGCACTGATAGCAATAATGAAAGCAGTGAAAACCAGGTTCCAGTGTTCATCAATGGACAACCCGTTAATAATGCCGCTGATTCCGATACTGATGAATCCAATGATTTCAATCCTGATAACATTAATTATGATTCACCTGCATATAAAGCTGCCAATGACGCAATCCTACAAGTGCTTTACCGCATTCCATCATGGACTGAAACAGCTAGTGATGATGACATTGAACGCATGAAAAACATCACTTTCTTCGATTTTGACAACATTGATGACACTGATAGCAGGTATTTCATGGAGGATGTCGCGGAAACCGGTTTTGACGCTTTCATTAACGCATCACAGGATGATCAGAAATGGATTCTGAACATGCTGAACGCATCACAGGATGAACGCAATGCAATCAATGCTCTCATTAACCCTGATTATGACACGGCAACGAATGATGATGCTACCAGCGCATCTGAAACCACGGATGATAATACGGACGCGACCGTGGACATTGCATCCTATGGCATTGACGCGGATGAAATGAATGATTTCATGGCTCGGGTGTCAATGTTCATTGGTGATGGAACCATTGAAAGCATAATCCGTTCAATCCGTGAAATGGATGATGATAACATTGATGTCATCATTGAACTTGCAGGTTTGGCTGAATCCGACATCAACATTATTAATCGAATCCGCAATTGGACACCGGATGGCACCACGGACGATAATGAGAGAAATGCGCCGGAACCGGTTGTCGTAAATCATCGCAGTTC
>Ga0326512_10000355_pt1 | contig 39434 bp, 52 predicted proteins | sample 1_2617_0518_D_FD_203652 | JGI IMG/M metagenome (GOLD analysis project Ga0326512, IMG submission 203652) | Bovine rumen microbial communities from UC Davis, California, United States - 1_2617_0518 | ecosystem: Host-associated > Mammals > Digestive system > Stomach > Rumen | place: USA... | reverse complement strand
GAGAGATAGAGACTACACAGTGAAAGTGTTCGCGGATGCCGTGCAGAGTAAGCTGCGGACACTTGAGTCGATCCCGGATGAGTATCGGAAGGAAGTTGAAGAGAAGATCTGGGAAAGAGAAAATGGTATCAGCGCCAAGAGCGTTTGATATAAACCCCCTTTTTATCCCCTGGCCCTCCGTTTTGGAGGGCTACTTTTATCCTTGCGAAAGAAGAGAAGATATGATATCTTAACAAAAGAAAAGGGATGTGGCACCCGCTTTATATGTGGCACCCCATGTGGCACCCGGGCAAAAACAAGGTGCCGCAAAACACCAATAAAGCCAGTGTTTGCAAGGCTTTAGACAAAATGGAAATACGAGAAATGAGCTTCCCTCGTAATGAAGGGGTCACCGGTTCGAGTCCGGTTTGAAGCTATAAAAGAAAAACCCGCGAAAACCTTGATTTTAGAGGCTTCGCGGGATTTTTTTGCGCCGGCGCAACGAACATATTTTCAGAACATACGGTGAATTTTTATGAATATTTATGACTTTAGATGTGGCACCCCATGTGGCACCCTTGAGATTTTTTACCAGTCATCATCCAAAAGTTGACCGGCAAGAATAATATCATCCGTATCCACATGGGTATAAATATTTGCGGTTACCTCTATGGAGGAGTGGCCCATGAGCTTTTGAGCCACGCGGATATCTACTCCTGCCTTCTGAAGATCAGTGCAGTAGGTGTGGCGGAGATCGTAGGGAACGAAATCCTCGGCCAGCGGGAAGGGAGGTATAAGAGCGTTCCTGTACATACGGCAGCCCATGGATATGTTCATGGATCTTCGCAGCGCTTTACGGAGACGCTTGTATGAGCTTTCAGAATGACTCCGGCCCTCAGAGTTGGGACAAACAGGTTCGTTACCCTTCACGTCTTTTATCCGCTCATACAATACCTTAGGTATGGGAACGTAGCGGTTAGAGTTCTTTGTTTTAGTACCGCGTATATGAAGGATCCTGCCGTCAATATCCCTGCCTTCGAGAGAGGCAGCTTCCATAGGGCGGCATCCGCAGTAAAGCATGCAAAGGAACAGAAGGAATTTATCATCCCGACATACCTTGAGAAGATGCTCACGCTCATAGTCGGTTATGCTGCGGCGTTCCCCTTCCTCCCCATCAGGAAGGACCAGATTGACGGCAGGGGAGAATTGTATTAGCTGATTGTCCAGCGCTCTGGCAAAGATCCATTTAAGATGCATCCGGATCATCTTTATATGACTCTCACTCATACCTGCCTGATTGTTCAGGATCTGCTGACAGTGCACAGGCTTCACCGACCGGAGGGGCATGTTGCCAATCTGGGAGAGGATGTGCTTATTGATCTGACAAGTATGATTATAAAGGGTGCTTTCGGTCACGTTGGTCTTATAGATCTTCAAGGCCTGTTCGGTCCATGCCCGGACCGTCATGTTCCCGGAGTAGATGACACGACCATTCTCCACATCGTTCTTTTTGAGGATATACTTCTTCATCAACTCCTCTTCGGTGTCAGCTCTTATCTCGTATCTCTTCCCGTCTATGGAAAAAGTTTTCCTGTATTTGAACTTTTTAGACATGGTAGTCTCCTTTGTAGCCTTTGCCGCTGCGATAGTGATGCAGTTTATTTGAATAAGTATGATAACTGTCCTTCGGGGCAGTTTTTTATTGCAGAAAAAGCCTTACGCTCCGGTGAAGGCACTTAGCCACAGGATCTTTCCGCGGCACGATCTTTTTCAAAGTCAATTCCCAGAGCAACCTCGACAGCAGTTTTGGTCCGCTCATCCGCCTGATCATATGAAAGAGCTATTTGCATGGCCCGGTCAGAAACAGAACAAGGAAGTTCAGGAGAATCTAAAACAGGCTCATCGTCATCATCCCAGCCCATAAGAAAAGCGGGCGAAACGCAAAGTGCATCCGCTATCTTTGAGATTTTATCCCTACGCATATTTGCAATCATACCATTTTCCCATTTCCTAACAGTACTCTTGCCCACGCCAACCAAATCACCAAGCTGTTCCAAGGTCATGTTACGTTCTAAGCGCAGCATCTTTATCTTTTCACCCATATTCATAATAATCAGCCTCCTTAGTAATAAACATTATATTAGCAATGTGTCGTAAATGCAACATAAATAACCGAATAAAAGAAAAAAGTTTCCCAAAAGACACAAAAAGTTGTTGACACATAAAAAGAGGTGTGGTAAGTTTGTAGTGTCCTAAAAGACACAGAGAAAGGAGGGAACGAAATATGGACAAATTTAAGCTGGAATATGAAAGAAAGAAGAGCGGAATTTCAATAGAAAGTTTATGTAAGAGTCTAAAGATGAGCAGGTCTGCATACTATAGAAAGTGTAACGGAAAGTCGGAGTTTACACAGAGTGAGATACAAAGTATCTGCGATATTCTAAAGCTAAAATCCCCGATGGGTATTTTTTTTACCGAGAAAGTGTCCTAAAAGACACGCATGCTACCCTACGGATAGCATAGATTTATTTCTCTTGACAGAGAAATAAATAAAACTTGGTGGAAAGGAGGAGAAGGATGGCGGAAAAGCCGGAAGGCATGATTAGCGCTTATACATTCAAACCAGAAACTTTTGTAAACAAGATCTGGTTCGACAAGGTGATATCTGAAGCGATAGATGTAGCAGCGTCTACAAACAAGGATGGCCTTAAGATCGAGATATTATTCGATCCCAAGGCCGAAAGATCCAGACTTTTTATCAGAGAGCTTACTGAATCCGACAGATACGAACTGACTCAGGTACGTTAAGCACGCTGAGGTCGTCGGCTTCATCTCGCAGTACTCGGGGATGCAGCCCCGGCAAAGGAGATTATAGCACAAAGAAAGGAGGAGATATGAATATAAATATCAGGGAAATGGGTTTGATAGATACAGCCCTGAATCCCATCTCAGACAAAGAAATAGAAGCAATAACAAGGGTGATACATGCATTAAGAGCAAGTCATCTTACCGTGAAAGAATGCGCATCTGTTTTGGACTATACAAAAACAGCCATAAACAAATGCGCACTTGAACAGGAGATCTAATCTCCGGCTGACCTGTTAGCCATGTCATAAATATATGTATACAGCCCCGGCAAAGGAGATTATAGCACAAAAGAAAGGAGGAGAAGGATGCAGCGAGGCTTATTTCTGGAAATAAAAGAAGGCGAAATCGAAGAGATCTTCAAAGAAATAGAGATCGCAGAGGAAACTATCGAAAAAGCATATTATCGTTTGCGCAATCTGGGTGTTGTTGTTGTCCGAGAGACCGATAGCGATCCCTCGGAACAGGCTTAATCATTCTTTGCAAGATAAAGGAACAATTCAACGACGGCATCACAGAGTTTGTTAATGTCTCGTGACGTCGCTTTAACAGGCGGATATCCGTTTGTCATACGCGCCTTCCTGTTAAAAGTCCGTATTGCTTGTTCCATAGTTTGTTGATCCATATTATTTCTCCTTTCGCAGTACTCGGGGATGCAGCCCCGGCAAAGGAGATTATAGCACAAAGAAAGGAGGGAACGAAGTGAGCGACCTTTACAACAACATAAAGAAGATCTGTGACGACCGGAAGATAGCGATAACCCAGCTTGAAAAGAAGTCCGGCCTCGGTAACGGAACCATAGGGAAGTGGCGCGATGTAACACCTAACATGGCCAGCCTTGAAGCAGTAGCAAAAGCGCTGGGGCTGCCGACAGCTGAGCTTATGAAAGCGTAAGAACACAAAGGAGGCGGAAATGGTTAAACAGGAGATAGTCCGCCGGTTTGAAAAAGAAACTCGCGGGCAGGCATTTGTTACGGCGGCACAGTTTGCCGGGCTCATGGGAATGAAAGACCAGGGATACGCCAAGCGGACCTATCTTAAAGGTCTGGAAGCGGTAGACGGTAAGTATTATTTCATACCCGACGTAGCAAAGAAGTTAATGGAAAGGTGTGTATTTACATGAACAAAACATTTTTTGAAAGGCAGCAAGAGAAGAGACGGAGAAAGGAAAGGCAGAGAATGGAAGCGCTCCTCGTACTGATCCTTACTCTTATATGCGTAGTAGGAGTGATCTTCTTTTGTTTTACAGAGGCGGAAGGAATGTCACAGGAGGATGCTTACGCCATAGAGCAGGAGAAGCTACCGAGGATCCGGGGCAAGCAGGCAGAAAAGACCGAGATCGATCCTGTATATGCTCAGCACATCAAGTTATTAAAGGAACAGGAGACGGCGGATCCGGTTGTCCCGAAATGGGAGGTATCGGATACAGCAGATATGGATACGAACGACGACAATTTCGAAATGCTTGTGGAATGCGCCTTTGCCGAGGCGGGGAACCAAAGCGAGTATGGTATCAGACTTGTCGTAGACGTGATAGGTAACCGGGCAGGATGGGATATGTCCCATGTAGATGATGTTATTACTGCGAAGAATCAGTTCAGCTCATATCCGGACGGAATGGCGAAGTGGCGCGGCCATATTACCGAGGAGTTCATCCAGATCTGCGCGGATGAATGGATGGCCGAGACAAAGGCTGACGGAGATCTGAACCTGTGGTATTTCCGGGAAGGACACTATTCGTCGTACGGGAAGAGTTGGAAGCCTGTAGGAGATCATTATTTCAGTAGGAGGTGACCCCGTGATAATAACAGGAGCCGTTTTTGGTATGGATCAAAGGTTACCACAAAAGGAAAAGAAACTGGAAAGCACCACAGGAGAGAAGTTTTATCACTATCTTAGCAGTGAGCTGGGAAGGAGAGTTCGTGAGCGATCTGGACAGGCTGGTATATACAGTGAGGGAAAAGAAGAGGGCGGAGGACTTCGACAGAGAGATCATGTATCAAATCTGGAATACGGCTCGTGCCAAGGAAAGAGGCTGGAAACTTACACCAAGACAAAAGAACTTCTGGCTGCTGAATTATCACAAAGCAAAGGAGAATGGTTGGCTTGAACACTGGAGTCATATGTTCCCGGAGTGGGACAGTGAATAAAAAATAAGAGCCGGTTCGGCAAAAACCAGCTCTCGAAGATTCGTGCTAATATGAATCACTAACCTTATTCATATTAGCACGTATGCCCGAAAAAGTCAAGTATTTCGGGCGTTTGAAACACTATTAGCATATTAAAGTTAGGAGCATTTCGTGGCATACGTGGAGTACAGATACGTCTTTCGGGACAGTATCGAATATGAGTATCGTTTCTGTGGTCATTACGGACAAAGGGGAGAGAGGAGATCACCCAGGACGAGACCATCAACAGAACAGATGAAGCGGCAGAACCAATGGAGCCGCCAGAAGTACCTCAGGAGAAAGGTAAAGCTGAATTTCGAAGAGGGGGATCCCCTCATAACCCTAAAGTACAAAGCAGGGGCAAGGCCTCCCCTGGATGAAGTGGAAAAAGATTTCAAAAGGTTCCGGGACAGGATCCGGAGAGAGCTGAAAAAGAGAGGGTTGCCATTCAAGTATATCTACAGGATGGAGATCGGGAAAAGAGGCAGCCCGCATATCCATCTGCTCATGAACTACACAGAAGATATCTTGAAGCTCATAAGGAAATGCTGGGAGCCGGGACAGGCAAACATAGAGGCCACCTATGATCTGGAAAACGGAGAGCTGGCGGACTACCTGTCAAAACCTCCGGATGAAGAGATAGAGGCGAGACTTGAGGAGCTGCCGGAGGGAGAAAGGAAGAAGTTTGTTCGTTTCTCGTGTTCCAGGAACCTTGAGAACCCAGAGCCGGAGAAGAGGATATACAGCCACCGGACCGTGGCGAAGAAGATCCGGGACGGGATAGAACCCACACCGGGATATTACATAGACAAGGAGTCAGTCAGATACGGGGTCAACACCTTCAGCGGATACTCATATCTGTACTACACAGAGATCCGGGGAGATTGCGCCGGCGCAAAGATAGTCCCGGTATGGAAGGAGGAGCCGCCATGGTGAAACTTTATATATACAGTGGGATAAGGAGCCCGAGACAGACCTACGGAAAGATAGGCATAGTCTATGAGATAAATGACGGCGAAGGAAAGCCGGTGATCCTTCAGAGGTTCGACCTGAACAGAAATCAGGCGGAAATGCTGGCTCTTTATATCGGCCTTCAGATGACAGACCAGGCCGGGGGCACAGGAAAAACGGAAATATTTACTGACAGTGATTATGTATTTGGTACCCTTACAAGGTTTCTCCCAAAGTGGGAACAGGAAGGCTGGAAAAATTCAAAGGGCGAGCCGGTAAAGAACGGTCAGGCATGGGCAAGGATCTCACAGCTGTTAAAGGGGAGGGACTATGAAGTCCGTCTGAAAGAGAAGCACGCATACGAAACCTGGCTCATAGATAACACGAAACGAGAGGAGGATAAAAAATGGGTTTATGGGAAAAATTCGGAGAGTTCGATTCAGCAGCAGAAATAAATGCCACTGCTGAAGGCCTTAGAGCGGAAGGAGATACTGAGAGCATTTATGCTCTGGCGAAAGAGAACGGTATCGACAGAGAGGATGCGGTGGACTTTGCAAAGGGATATGTTGGAGCGCTTACTTCGCAGCTTATGGCCTCATGCGGAAAGATAAATGTCGAGAAAACAGAGCTGGGGATAAATGACAATATCCTCATATCCGACTGGTGTGATTATATCTGCGCACTGATAACAAGTGATGACGATATGGCCATAGCGGTAAGAAAGAAGGGCAAGAGCCTTTCCGGATGCATAGCAAAGATCCTTAAAGAATCATTCGGGAATCAATGGGAGCTGCCGCAGGAGATCAAAAAGGCAGCAGGCGTTAACCAGAAGGTGACCTTCGGAGTTCCCGGAATGTTCAGGGTACACGAGATAATAAAGGACTACTACCTGGGAGGCGAGTCATGAAGAAAAAGGACCTCCTGGCGAACAGCTTCAAGAATCCCGGGAAGATGATAGACGGATCACTCTTTGAGGTGGACGGGGTGCCGGTCCTTGAAAGCGATCTTATACTGGACCACACCTATAAGCCAAAACTGGCAAGGCATTTTACTTACCCCGGAGGGTGGCAGACATATTATCCAAGTACGGATACGTGGACAAAGGAGAAGCTGGCAACCTTAAGACACTATTGCCAAAACAAGACAAACAGTTACTCAAAAGCGGAGAGGACTTTCCTTAGTGCGGCAGGTTGCGGAAATTTTGCAAATGCTGAGTGGCTGGAGGATGACGTATCGTATCACAAAAGGTTGAGCGCAGAAGAGCGAAAACTAAAGCGGATAAAGGAGAAGTTAGAGAAGCTGACACCGGCAATACCTACCGGGGTCATGCCCTGGATAAAGAGGAATGCTTTCAAGGTGACGTACGGCTTTACCGGAGAGTATGACGTTGAAAAGAAGGCCATTGTACGAAAGACCATAACATGTGGCAGATGCCATACGCAGTTTGAAAACCCGCACAAGCGGGTAGTCTTTTGCCCGGAGTGCAACAGAATGCTATCAGTCACAACGGACAGCGAGAAGAGAACCTCAGAGTATTTCACAGTACTCCAGAAAGCCAATGACGGCAGGATCCTCGAAAGAAGATTTGTAGCAACAAGCTGGCAGCAGGCCGGAGTTCACAGCGACGATATATCAGAGATCGTAAGAGGCTTCGGGGAGCAGGCAGGCCACACTTGGAGCGAATGGTATTACGGGCAGTATGTGGGAAGAGTAGGTAAGGCTCAGAGCTTTTACGACAAGAAGGAGTACCGCACGTTCCCCGTCTACAACGCAAAGGGATATATATATCTTCCCACCATGGAGGCAGCAGGCGCTTCCGAAAGTGCTATCCGCTGTGCGGATCTTGAGAGACAACTGGGCATAAAGTCACAGTGGAGCGGTCACATGTTGATCGTCCAGGAACCGGCTGCAGAATATGTCCTCCGGTCAGGGTGGTCCAGGCTAATAAAGGAGTGGACAAACTACGAGATAAGGCTGGATCAGCAGGCAACAACACCCTGGGGGATGCTAGGGATAGGAAAACGTGATTATAAGCTCCTTAAAGAACTGGATGCAAGTCCTGCATTAAGAAAAGCCTTTAATATCCCGGGGATAAAGGACGAGCATATAAAAGCCCTGGCGGCGATGCCAAAGACGTGCGCCCTTAAGGTAATAGAGACGGCTGAAGATTACGAGCTTCCGATAGGGCACCTTGCCACGCTGCTAAAAGGATGCAACGAGCACCAGATAAGGGAATACCGGGACTATTTGGATATGGCAAAGCAAAGGCGCGCCAATATCCATGACGAGATCATCTACAGGAACAAACGCTGGAAGGAGTTCCACGACAGATACGCAGAGGAGATCGCGGAGAAGAAAAACAAGAAGCGCAGGAACGAGGCAAACAAAAAGTTCCCGGAGATAGCAGCGGCGAAGGAAGACAACACCTGGCTTTATGGATTCCAGAGTAAACAGTATTTATTTACGGTTCCGGCAAAGGCAGGAGACATCATCACAGAGGGGCAGCTCCAGCACCACTGCGTCGGAGCGTCGGATACTTACCTGAAGAGGATGAAAGACGGCGTATCAGCCATAGTATTTATGCGGCTCTTATCCAATCCCAAAGCGCCGTATTACACCATAGAGATAGACAACACCGGGAAAGTGCTTCAGGCATACGGAGCATTCGACAGAAAGCCGGACTGGGACGAGGTAAAACCGGTGGTAGACAGGTGGTCAAAGGAAGTCAGGAAAAAGCTAAAATTGCGCGCGGCGCAAGGGAGGTAAACAGTGACAGAGATAACATTCAGCGGATACACGGACTACAAGAAGGCCGTGGACGAGGCTTTTATAACAGCAGCGGAGGACTATGTCCGTATAGGCTACCTCCTTCGGCTTGCAAAAGAGAACCCCGGGATACTTGGGGGCACGTACTCAGACTATAAAGAATTTGCCCGGTGCGAGTACGGCCTTGGAGATTCACAGGTATCACGTTTTGTCGCCATAAATGAAAAATACGGGGAGGGAGATCACCTCCTTCCCCAGTACCGGGCATACGGGCAGAGCAAGCTGGCAGAAATGCTGACACTCCCCGACAAGATCGCAGAGGCTATCCCCCCGGAAGCAACAAGGGAGGAGATCAGAGAGCTCAAGAAGGAGCTGAAGGAAGACGAGAACACCACACCTATAGAGCTCATGCTGGAGGGCAAAGGAGAAGGCACAAAATGGCAGCAGGCCATAAAGGCATATTTTGAGAAACAGAACAAGATGTTCGAGAAAGCCTGGAGGATAGAGACAGCCATAGCGGACGGGGATATAGGAGAGATAAAGTCTTTCTTTGCACCGAGCGGTACAGGCTTCGAGAGGATACGCCTTAAGGGCATAGGCGGCGTGATGATATCCTTCTTTTCCGAGAATGTCACCCTCACAGAGGTATTGTCGCAGCATCAGGACTCTATACTGTGGGCACAGTTCAGACAGGAGCTTTCAGACTTCTTTAAGGACATCGGAAAGCCGAGCATACAGACCTGGGAAGCTCTTTACGGGAGGCCATGGCCGGATAAGGCATCCGAAAGTGTCACAAAGCCCATAAATCCTATGGCGGAGGGGTATTTTGACCCCAAAAATGAAAAGAAGGAAAAATCAGCACCCCAAAATGCCGACAAAGCCCATAAATCCTCTGGCGGAGAGGCTGTCGGCACACCCCAAAAAACACCCTCTGAAGAGGTCGAAAAAGTGACCGGTGAGGTGGTGGATACACCGAATAAGTGTGAAAATACCCCTTCCGAAAGTCCGGAAAACCGCATAAATCCTCAATGCGAGACCGATTTTGACCCCGGAAAGCAAAATGAGACAGAAAATGACACCCAAAATGCCGACAAAGCTGATAAATCCACTGGCGGAGAGGCATTTTCGGAAGGCAAAAATGAGGGGGTCGAAAAGAAGGCAGCAGGCGACCTGACAGAGGACGAAAAACTCATGCGTCAGGCCATGGAGTTCAGAGAGGATATAAAGGCACAGATCATGGAGAAAGCAGACGCTATCAAGAGGGCCACAGAGAGTATGACTTTCGGAAGAGTAAAGCAGATGGCGCTGGATCTTGAAGAGGCAGCACAGAGAGCCTTTGATAACGAGTCCGTGATAATGCAGCTCATGTCGAAAGGAGTAAACACAGATGTTTAAGAAGGTTTATCTGTCAGGCCCGATTACAGGAACAGAGGATGCACCGGAAAGATTCACCCTGGCAGCGCTCCGGGTAACCTCACTCGGATGCGCCATAGTAAATCCCGTGGAGTTTAATAAATCCCTTCCCGAGGGCACACCCTGGGAGGTGTATATGGAAAACGATATGAAGCTCCTGGCACAGTGCGACACTATATACATGATGCACGGCTGGGCAGCATCAAGGGGAGCAAAACAGGAAAGGGACTTTGCCGTAGAAAAGGGCATGAACATCATTTACGAGGACAGACTGCATGAGAAGTATTATGCATAGCGAAAAAGGGATGTGCTACGTATGCTCGGAACTCTTTGACGACTTCAGGATAAAAGAGACAGAGGAGCACCACATAGTATTTGGCACGGCACAGAGGAAATTATCGGACAGGTACGGCCTGACAGTCCATCTGTGCCACGATCACCACCGCTTCGGGAAGGAAGCAGTCCACCGAAACGTCATAACAGACAGGTGGCTGAAGGAAAGAGGACAGAGGGCCTTCGAGACGGAATACCCGGAGCTGTCATTCAGGGAGATCTTCGGAATAAACTTTGATCCCTGGTCAGAAGATAGTAAGCGCCGGACGCAGGGGCGCTGACTATACAGGGTTGAAACACCCGCGAAAGCGAAAGAAGCACATAAGAACCGATCAATGTACCACACTAACACGATTCCAAAAGCCAAAGCAACAGCCCGGCGGCCACGTGCCGCCCGGGAGAAAGGAGAACACAGTGTTCATCAACATAGGCAAATTCAAAAGAGCCTTAAAGGAAACATATAAGAGCGTAACAGGAGTTGGAGTTGAGAGAAACGAAAAGGACGTTATAGCGATCTCGGCCGGAAGGCTGTATATTGAAGCGCACCTCATGGACACCACAAAGGAGTTCAGGGGAGCGCTTATCGAGATCCTGGGAGATATCCCGGAAAAGGGCGAAGCCATAACCTACCACGAGGACGGAGACCAGAACGCCCTTACAGGGTCATATGATCAGAGCCTTCTGACATACGTAGAGCCCGGAGGGACTGAGTACGCCATAACTAAGATGATCATGGATGAAGAGGTGCTTTACCAGAGCGACAGCGGGAACGTCATCATGGTAAAGAAAGCCTTAAGCGATATATTCGATCTGTCAAAGCAGGAGAGCGGAGAAGCCGCACCATGTAACTGGAAAGAAATGGATGGCCATATCTTTTTAACCAATGGAGTCGTAGCAATGCGGATCCTTCCCACAAGAGAAAAATATCGGGGCGAGGCGGATATCATTGACGCATTAAAGAACGTAACGCTTAACTACCCGAGATCAAACGAGGAGCTGATCTAAGTGAAGAAAAAGTGCAAGCGCTGCGGCAGAGAGTTTGAGGCTATCCGTAGAGATGTAGAATGCTGCAGCACATTATGCAGGCTGACACTCTTTAAGAACCGCCCTGCGGAGCGGAAAGGAGTAGAGAGGATATGTCCGGAGTGCGGCAAGACATTTTTGCATAACGGCACAAGGAAGATCTACTGCGGTAAGGAGTGCGCTTACGGCGCAAAGAAAAGAGGAGAACGTGAAAGGGAGCGAATGTCAAAACTGTGGTCATAAGACTCCGGGCTGCCATGACAGGTGTATAAGTTTCCTGGCAGAAAAGCTGGTAGACCTCGCACAGAAAGCGGAGATCGAACAGGCCACGCGAAAGGACCGGGTACACCACAGCTATATGAGCAGAAACGCAGCGGATAGAAAGAAGGCAAAGCGGAACCACAGGAGGTAGGAATGGAGATCGAAAGAGCAAAGGAGCTAATAAAGGCCATTATAAATTACGACCAGGTGGCAGCTGTCCTCATGGTTTTGGAAGAGCATTCAAGAAGTGTTTCAACAAAACTTGATAACCTTGCCCTGGAAAACATGAGACGCGAGCTGGACGAAGTCAAAATGGAATTAAAGGATACTCACAAACAGTTCGAGGCCTTAGCGGGGATCATAGAAGAGCATCAAAGATGCCACATCGAGAGCGAAAGGCGAGAGAGCGTAAAAGAAAAGACCATGGAGGCCGTGGAGAAGATCAAAGAGAGAAACAAGAAGGGGAACGTCGTAAACGAGATCCATCTTCCGGCAAAAGAGGAGCAGGTAGATAACAGGATATGCAAAAAGTGCGGGAAGAGCTTTTATTCAGAGTCAGGAAAAGGCAGGGTGTGCCCGGCCTGTAAAAAGACGGTCAAGGATTTTGTTCAGGAAGTAGCTGACAAGGAAAAGTCAGTAAGCTATGAGGCCGGTATCAATGTCAACATAAAAGATCTGGCCAAAGAGCTTATCGGGATGGAGGAAGGCAATGGAGACGATAAGTGAAATCATAGAGGATGTAAAGATAGAGATCTGTGATCATTACTGCAAGTATCCGGATATATGGGATGAAGAAAAAGAAGAGCAGACGCTGGAGGATGCAAAATGCAGGCTGTGTCCTCTTGGCAGGTTAAGCTAGGAGGTAAAACGTGAGCGGAAGAAATAGAAGTGCAGAAGAAATAAAGGCAAGTCTCAGGGAAGTCATATTAAAGGGCTGCAATGAGACAGCGAAGGGCGTCATGACATGTCTCGCTAATGAGGATCATGAGAAGGCAACGCAGCTGGCAAGGGAGCTGCGGATAGGGTGCATGTATCTGAAACTGCTGAAGGATGATATAGATGAACTTGAACGAAAATGGGGAGCAGAAGAAATAGAGCATAAATGTCATAACTGCGCACATTACTTGCAGGGCGAATATGACGGAAGTTGCGGAAGTTATATATGCAAAGATTATAGCGCATGGGAGCAGGCTCAAACCAGAAGGCAGCAGGCTCAAACCAGAAGGCAGCAGGCGGGAGGGAAAGATGAAGTTTTTGATACATGCGGTAGAGGAGAGGCAGGACAACGTCAAGGAGATCGTGACAGAGCTTGAGAGGCAGGGAGCAGATCTTGCCGACATCATTGTTTTGTACGATTTCGGACATAAAGGAAATCTTGCGGCGGCCATAGAAAGATACGACTGGCTGACAAAGAATACTTACTCATACGTTGACGTGTGGCATTTGCAGGACGACATTGAGCTGTCAGAACATTTTATGGACATTGTAAGAAAGCTGAACGACCGCGCCGGGATCATTTGCGGATTCTGCTCCGAGTACTGCGTTGACCAGGACGCAAAATTATTGCCACCGGGCCCGACCGAATCAGACAAAATGTGGCTGTCATTTCCTTGCATCAGGATCCCGGTCCACATCACCACGGCATTTTCTGAGTGGGTCAAGGCACACAAAGACGATGGCGGGATCACAGGCAAGCAGATAAGATCCGGCAAACGTGACGATGAACTTTTCAGAACATTTCTGAAAGAGGAATATACGGGCATGGTCGTTTATAACATAACGCCAAACTTGGTAGATCACAGAGACGATCTTTGCGGGGGCAGTATAGTAAGTCCGCAAAGGTTACATTGCCCGAGGGCGACTTATTACGAGGGGTAGTAACAATGCAAAAGGAACTTTTGAGGCAGTACATTTCTATCGACAATGAGATCCGGGAAATAGAGCAGCGCATCCAAAAGGACACGGAGCTCATGCAGACGCTGGAGAAGAAAAGTATCCGCGAAAAGGTAAGGGGCGGACATGGTAACAGAAAGCGCTACATCGTGGAAGGGTGCCGGCATGAATACAGCGAAGCAAAGACCCGGTGCCTGGCCAATCGCATGAAAAGAGAAAGATACATTTCACAGCTGCAGGATCTGAAAGTTGACATTGAAGAATACATACAGAGCGTGGAAGACTCAGAGACCAGGCGTATTTTAGCATTTCGGTACATTGACGGGCTGACATGGGGCAACGTGGCCAAAAGTATGGGAGACGGCTGGACATCTGACGCTTGCAGGATCAAACATCAGAGATTTTTGAACAAGCACTAGAAAATCTGTTCAGAATAGGCAAAGGAGGAAGAGTGTGATATCATTAAAGCCCAAGAGAGGGCAAGACATGAGCAAGAAACAAAAAGAGCAAAAAGAACAAACAAAAACAGCACAGGATAGTACGTTTAAAACGTCTGTTAAATCAAGCGTAATAGGCGGCGTTATCGTTGCGGCCATAGTAGCACTACCCGGCTTTTTTAATGGCATTATGGCATTACCTAAAAGGGTAGACGGTATTGAAACGCGACTTGACAAGATTGATAACAGCCTTGAAAAGATCAGCGATAACCTCGGAGGAATCGACGACAGGATAGATGGACTGGAGAGCCGTGTCTCAAAGCTGGAGAGCAATATCACGGCGATAGAAAAAGCAATGGAATTTATAATGGACAACAGTTCTGTTTATATTGGCGAAGGATCCAGTATTATTCAAAATGGGATAAAGGCAGCTTCGCTCAGTTTGAGCGACAATGACATAATAGCCGTTGCGGCGTCAGGGAAAAAATATACTGCAGAGGAACTAAAAAATCAAAGAATAATTACATCATACGAACAAGATGGACAGCTCATAGTTTTTTGTGGCCAGTACAATGATAGTTATCATTGGGAGGGGAACTGTATATTAAATGCATATAAAAACAACATTTTAACATATGCAGAGGCGGCAACTTATGACGACGGACGACGAACTTTTAACGAGCAGCTAATGGTTGATGACGATAATAAATCAATCATTTATGCAAGACGAATACAGGACGACAACGTAAACAGCGGAGATACATGGAAGTACAGAAAAGAAAAAAACATTGAAAAGATAATTAACCTGGATCAGCCAAGAGAAAGGGACCTCATAGTCCCGGATTTTTATCTTAGCAATTTAGGGGACTACTTCTGCCATTATCACGGAGACACATCCGAAGGAAAATACAACGACACCACCGGAGAAGCCTACCTTCTGTCATACGACGAAGAAGGATACATAAAGACATTATACTGCGGTAAGTTTAAGGACGGACAATTCGAAGACACCACCGGCGAAGCATGGTACATCACAAGAAACAAAGATACCGAATACATGTATTTCAAGGGGGCATTCAAAGAAGGACATCCGGAAGGCAGCGGAGAAAGTGAAAACCCCGTCACCATGAAGACCATAGAAAACATGACAAGTGATCAGCCATTTTCAGAAGAGTTAAAGTGGGACATGGATCACATAAAATAATAAAGGCCCCGGACATTTCCGGGGCTTATATTATGCCATTATTTCATCGATGAATTGTTTTGCCTCGTCAATGGTATCGAAAACGACTTCATCGCCACAGTAACAAACGGTAAACATTCCGGGGATCATATCAGCATCGATCTCATAATCTCTATACATCATTTTACATTCCTTTCTTGCCCTCGTAACCTCCGGGGCGGGACAGGTTTACATTGTCATATTTGCGCCGGCGCAATTAGAAAGTCATAGACATCTGGCCGGGGATCTTCCAGAAAGTGTTGTCAAAGGGGATCATAACGCCGTAAGTATCTTCGACATCAGCTTTTGACATTGTGGAAATTTCGGAGAACTTGCCACATTCACCGGTAAACACTTCATAAACATCATCATCAACGAGACGGATGAAAAGGTCAGAGGTTTCGACATCGCTCCAGGGGTTGTCAAGGCCGGTATCAAAATGCAGCCAGCCATCAACGCCGCGATCCGGGAGCATCATATCATCACTTTCATCAAGGACTTCAAAGGTGCAAAACTGAGCATTGCGAAGATGAGAAGAAAAAACATTGTAGTTTTTGCCGCACTCAGCAACACCACGCCATCCGGTAGGAGACTCGCTGTCTTTTCTTACGATCATCTGACCATAGTTTTCAAGCTCTGCAAGAAGGATCCTGGCGTTTCGGGGGATAACATTCTTCTTTGATTTTGCAGGAGCCGCCGGGGCGGTCTCCTGTTTGTCGTCGTCATCGGTGCCGGTGGGCTTGTATCCCTTAAGGATAAAACTAACAGCCTTTTCAGCTCTTGCGGATGCCTGAACGATCATCTTGTTATCGTTCTTGAGTACCTGGAGCCAGGATTCTATATACTTAGCGTTATAGATCTCGGTTTCTTCTGTCTCAAGTCCAAGCATGGCCATAATAAACGCGCTGCCAAGCTCCGCTACAAGTTCCTCTTTGCTGTAAACATCATCACCAAAGGCAGCTTTATTATCAAGGCGGTCAAGGCGGGACTTGTGGCCTGTGCTGTGTACTGACTCGTGGAACGCTACCCGGTAGAACATAGGCATTGAAACATACTGCTGACGACTGCGGAGCTGGATCCGGTCCTCTGAGGGGCTGTAAAAAGCCTTGTTTGTTTCGATCTCTTCAACCTTGATGCCTTCGCGGTTCCAATAGTAGTGAAGAAGATCCTCGGCGTCGGTGATATCCTGCTCGTTCAGCTTGGGATATTCGGACTTTTTCAGAGGCTCAACGCCTTCAACCTGAGAAATATGAAAAACATTGTAGTAACGGGGGCGGAGTATTACGTCGTCGATCTCTTCAAGTTCGCCATCATCGTTATAGTGTGCCTTCTTGGTGTCGATCTTGGCCCATGATATAATTATTTCGGACTTTGCACCCTTCTTAATCTTGCCGCCAAGCTCCTGCCACTGCTTAAAAGTAGCATATTCGCCGTCCTTCTCAAGAAGCACGCGGTTAACGCCGCTGTAGATCTTTCCGGATACACGATTAAAAGCGGGATGAATGCTGTAGTAAGACTTTACCCAAGGAATATTGCCGGCTTCAAGTTTTGCAATGATGCGATCAGTAACGATCTGATAAACCTTATTTGATGCGCTGTTTGATGTGGTTGTTGTATTCTTCTTCATGATTTTCTACCTTTCCGGGGCGTTGCCCCTTGTGCTTTCGCTCCGGCCGTGGTAGAATATAACCACAGAAACCGGTAGCGGTTTACTGTATCGTAAAAGATCGGTGGTTGATTGGTAGTCGCTCCGGTCTTTTATTTTTTGAAATCTTCTTTTGCTACTCTTTCCAAAAGCTCAACTATATATAGTGCCGGCTCTCTTTCTCCGGTTTCCCAACTTTGCAAGGTTCGCAGCGGGATGTTATAAAGCTTACTAAACTTTTGTTGACTTAGTCCGGTAAGCTGCCGGATCTCTTTAACTGTCATCTGATCACCTCCTTGATTTTCCCGGCTGTCTGTGCTATTTTATAAATGAGCCGAAGGGCTTGTGATTTTTTGCGGTTGTTCTTATTTCGTAGTTGGGTGTAGAGCAGCCGCTTTTTTAATCTTGGTCTTTCCTGATCAGGATTATGATGAATCCTGTTAGCAGGATTACGAGGAGCTTTTTGAGTGAATTATCCATGTTGTTTACCTCGTGCCCCTCGGCTCGTTTATGATAATAACGCACAATGTGCGTAAAGTCAACCCCCAAAATAAATTTTTTTTCGGATCGTCCCGGCCGGATCCGCTCCAGGCCTTGCAAATACTGAGCCCGGTGGCAATAAAAAAATCCGTCCAGGGCGACGGATCCGGGAAGAATTTTATTGAATTATTGCGAAAAGGTGCATATAATATAGACAAAGAGAAAGCCACAAGGCGGCTGGCTCTTAATGATGGTTTCCGCTACTTTGTAGCGTCGCCGTCACTGTTGGTACCAGTGGCGGCATCTTTTTCTTGTATTCTGCCCCGGGATGTGTTAGTATACAGATAAAGAGAAAGCCACAAGGCGGCTGACTCTAAACAGTTTGGATTCTGCTACTTGGTAGCATCGCCGCCGCTATTGCGAGTAGCGGCGGCTTTCTTTTTGTCCTGATATACTGTGTATATCGCTCTAAAAAGATTTATTGAAAGTGTCAAGATCTTAAAGATCAGATCCATAACTTCCATGGCGTCACCTCCTTTCGATCGGATTTTTCCTCCTTTCGTTTAGGATGTGAGCCAGCCGCCTTGCCTGTGGCTTTCTGTGTGGCAATATACCACGGAGCAAATAAAACTGTCAAGGGCAAAAAGTTGACCGGGAGCGGTTACCCCTAAAGGGGTAAATTTTATAGGGCCCGGTCTTCCAGTCCAGTCTTCTCGCTTTTTCTATCTGTCTTTTTTCTTTTTCCGGCCGCTCTCTTTTATCAGGCCGGGATCTCCGGAGAACACTTTTAATTTATTATACTACTATACAGTTTATTTAATAATAGCGGCTTAGCTATATATTATAATATACCGGTTAATAGAAAAATGCGCCGGCGCAAGCTGCCCGGGGCGGTGCGCGGTGCATTGTCTTTTATTGTTCTTTTTCCGGCTAAAGCTGCCCGGATCCGGTGCACCGGGCACACCGGACAATAAAAATATAAGGGGCGTAAAGCCTTATAAACAGGGCACTTGTTCGGGGTTGTGGGCATACTGTTTAAAAGTGTTCGCTTTGTTCGGTTGTTTATGTGTTAAAATGCTAATGTGGAAATTTCAGGAGCGAGTCCAAGCGGCTCGCTTCTTTTTGTTGCCTTTTTCCGCGCCGGTTGGATCGTTCGCCAGCTTCCAGGAGCTGACTACTTTTTTATTCAGATCGGATCCGCGCCAAAACCGCCGCCGGGCTAGGTTCTTTGGGCCCAAAATCGAGGCCTTGCGGTTCGCGCGAGCCCAAAATCTGCCTAGCCACCATCGAAAAAAGGCGCATTTCCGCCTCCGAATAGCACAAAAATTTGGGCACTAAGATGTAGGGATTTGAAAAATGGCCGCAAAAAAAGAAACAAAAAACGGAAATAGTACGATTTCGGACATAACGGTCACAGCGAAGCAGTTAGGGGAGCTTTTAGGGGTAGGAGATCGCATGGTAAGGATGCTTGCTGATGATGGTATCGTTACCCGAAAGTCTACCGGAAGATATCTCCTCTTTGAGTCAACAAAAAACTACATCACCCTGCTGAAAGCACAGCGTAACGGCTTGCAGGGAGTCATGCCATCGGACAGCGAGTCCTTTGACCTCAGAGAAGAACAGGCTGAGCATGAGCACATCAAAAAGCAGATAACGGAGATAAAGCTACTCCTGGTAAAAGGACAGGTTCACAAAGCCGAAGATGTTGCAGCTGTTATGACAGATATCTTTGCAAAGATAAAGTCGAAGCTGGAGGCAATGCCCTCAAAGCTGGCAAGGAAACTTGAAAAGAAAAACAGGACACAGATACAAGGGATCTTACGGGAAGAGATAAGCAACGCATTGTTAGAACTTTCTTCTTACGATCCGGCAGATTTTTACTCTGATGAGCACATAGAGATTGATGGAGAAAAACTGAGTGCACTGGGGATAACGGATGGAAATAAAGAGGGATAAGGTCAGTTGTAACACGGTCATGTTGTTTTCAAGGCTGGCCGGACAGCTGAGACCTAAAGACGCATTAAGCCTTAGCGCATGGGCTGATAAATACATGGTGCTTCCGGAAGGGAGCAGCGAAAGCGGAAGATATTCCTCAAGTACGATTCCGTACCAGAAAGACATCATGGATGCGATAACGGATCCTGAAGTCACAGACGTTGCAGTCATGAGTTCTTCACAGGTAGGAAAGACCACTATCATCATGGTGGGGATAGCCTATTACATTGATTACGAGCCATCTACACAAATGGTGGTTATGCCGACCATCCATGACGGAGAGAAATTTTCAAAGACCAGGTTAGCGCAGATGATATCTGATATACCGAACCTGAGAGAAAAGGTATCTCCGGCAAAATCAAGGGATGCAAATAATACGATCCTTCTAAAGGTTTATCCGGGAGGCAGCCTTTCAATAGGCGGAGCAAACAGTCCTTCAAGTCTGGCTTCGGACCCGCGAAGGATAATCTGGATGGATGAGGTTGATCGTTATCCTGAGAGCGCGGGAACTGAGGGCAATCCCATTCTGTTGGCAGAAAAACGTGCGACCAGCTACTGGAATAAAAAGCACATTCTGACATCAACACCAACTAACGCCAAGACATCAAAGATCAAGGCGGCTTACGATAAAGGATCACAGGAAGAGTGGCAGGTCGCGTGCCCGGCTTGCGGTGAGTATCAGGCCTATGAATTTGAGAGGATAGATTTTGAAAGCGTTGGCATGGTATGCGCACACTGCGGAGTGCTCAGTTCCGAAAGGGAGTGGAAGGATTCCGAGCATAAGTGGGTAGCACATCATCCGGAACGAAAGAAGTTCAGGAGCTTCAAGCTGAACGAACTGGCAAGTCCGTTTGTTGACTGGGATGAGATCATAGACGCATTCAAAGATGCGAACGACAGATACAAAAGGTTACATGATCCGCATGACCTGAAAGTATTTAAGAACACCCGACTTGGCGAGGTGTGGGACGACGAAGCACTGGGAGAGACACTTGATGACGAAGTTCTTTACAGGAGGGCCGAGGCGTATGACGGAGAACTCCCGGATGGAGTGATCCTTCTGACAGGGGCGGTGGATGTCCAGGACAACCGCCTCGAAGTAGAGATTAAAGGCTGGGGCCGTGACTTTGAATCGTGGGGTATATACAAGACAGAAATATATGGCGAGTTGATAAGGCATGAGATCTGGGACGAGCTGGAAGCATATCTGGGAAGGACGTTTACGTTTGCAGATGGCAGGGAGCTGAACGTGGCAGCATTCGCTATAGACTCCGGAGGACATCACACAAACGATGTTTACAGATGGGCCAGAGAAATGAGACGCAAAGGCAAAAACTGCTATGCGATAAAAGGTTACGCCGGCAAGGACGACATAGAGCTCCTGCACCGAAAGACCACGGTAGAGATCAAAGAAAAGAGGAGCGACGGCAAGGAATATGTTATTGACCAGACAGTGCTCCATGTTCTCGGAGTAGATGCAGGGAAGGAAGACATAACCCAGCGCCTTAAGATAGATGAACCCGGCGAAGGATATTGTCACTTCCCGGTTGAGGACGGACTTGGCAGAGGATACGACGAAGATTATTTCAGAGGCCTCACGTCAGAGTACAAGATAGATAAGATGGTCGGCGGCAAGTACAAAAAGGTATGGGTAAAGAAATCCGGAGTAAGGAACGAGCCGCTGGATCTGTTCAATTACAACTACGCGGCACTGATGATCTTAAAGCCTGACTTCGACATTCTGGAGGACAGGTTAAAGAAAGGCATCAACTATATGAAGATGACCAGGAAGAAGCCGCAGAACATGGCACCCGTTAACGGGATGAGGTAATTTATGGCGCTTACGAAAGTCATTATCAGGAATCAGAAACAGTATGAGATAGCGAAGGAAGACCTGGAAGAGTATCGCAAGGCAAGGTCAAAGATACTCCGGGCTCAGTCATACACCATAGGTTCCGAGCAGATCAACAGAGCACAGCTAAAGAACATCGAAGAGTCAATCTGTGTCCTGGAGAATGCTATTGACCAGTATGAGAGAACGGGAGGCAGCGCAGGCAGAAGAGCCGGCAGGGCCGTCCCGGTAGATTGAGGTAGAAGATGGGTATTGCAGATAATTTCAGAGCCAGCATGGAACTGAAGAAGGCAGAAAAAGAAAATAAGGCTGCCCGTCTTCGTGCAGAAACTCTCGCTATAGGAGTGCAGACGCAGGCGCTTCATGACTTTTATAATTCCGGATACTCACACGGCGGAGCAGCTTCCGGGAAGACGTGGACAGAAGGATATAACTCCGAGTCTCTATCTCCGAAATCGGACATAGAGGAAAACAGAAAACTCCTCCGTGAAAGGTCGAGAGACCTGGCAATGAACGCACCGATGGCAGCGGCTGCAATAAACAGCACCCGTACCAACGTAGTGGGAAAAGGTCTGTCACCCAAGCCGAAGGTAGACGCTGAACTCTTAGGTCTATCTCCTGAAGGCGCAAAGGAACTGAACCAGAGGATCAAAAAAGAGTTTTCTCTTTGGGCGAAGAGCAAGCTATGCGATACGAACGATCTTAACAACTTTTACGAGATGCAGCAGATCGCATTCCTTGATTGGCTGAAGAACGGAGAAGAGTTCATACAGCTTAAGTACGATAAGGCAACTCCAAATATGCCATACGAACTCAGATTGAACCTGATCGAGGCTGACAGAGTATGCAGTCCAAATTCTTTCGGGACAGATTATACGGGCGAAGAGATAAAGAGCGGAGCCAACACCATTATCAACGGTGTAGAGATCGATCCCAACGGAAAGGTTGTAGCATATCATATCTGTTCGTCACATCCGGGAGAGTTCGGAAACGATAAGAAGTGGACAAGGGTAGCAAAGCGCGGCGACAAGACAGGAAATCTGAATATTATACACTTGTTCAATGCAGAAAGAGCTGCGCAGTACAGAGGCGTACCTTTTCTGGCGCCTGTCATCCATAGCGTAAAGCAGCTTACCAGATATACGGAAGCTGAGGTTATGGCGGCCGTTGTAAATTCAATGTTTGCAGTGTTCATCACAACAGAGGATGGAAATGAGCCAGAAGCCTTCACGGGCGAGATGGAAGATGATTATGGTGCACCCCAGAAGGATCTTGACCTTCAGGACAGGTTCAAGCTGGGCACCGGAACAATCAACTTCCTGAAGAACGGCGAGGCCGTAACGCCTATACAGGCGGAGCACCCTTCCGGAGCTTATGAGTCGTTTATACAGTCCATGGCGATGCAGATCGGAAGTGCTCTGGAGATAGCCCCCGAGGTCTTACTGAAGAGGTTTCAGAATAACTTCTCAGCATCGAAGGGAGCAATAAACGAAACATGGAAGTCTTTCATGATGAGGCGCGAGTGGTTCGTTTCAGATTTCTGCCAGGAGGTATATGAGATCTGGTTCGCTGAGGCAGTAGCCAAAGGCAGGATAAACGCTCCCGGATTCTTTAATGATCCGCTGATCAGGCAGGCTTATACAAATGCTACATGGACAGGCCCGGCCCAGGGATATCTTAACCCGGTGGCAGAAGTCAATGCGGCAATAGCAAGAATCCAGAACGGACTTTCAACACATGAGGATGAGTGTGCAGCCATTAACGGCAGCGACTTTGAAGATAATATACGAACACTAAAGAGCGAGAATGAACAGCTCGCAGATGCAAATTCAGTTTTTGAGGAGGAGAGCGATGAAGATCAGTATCAAAGGCCCGATAGTATCGGACGATGAGAAGTGGCTTTACGACTGGTTCGGCATGCCAGCGACTTCACCCGGGGACGTAACAAAGGGACTTGGCGGAGCAAATGGCGAAGATGTTGAACTCGAAATTGCTTCACATGGCGGGCTGGTTTCGTCAGCCGTGGAGATCTATCAGGCACTCAAAGATTACCCCGGAAAGGTGACAGCGAGGATAGCTTATGCGTGCAGTGCAGCGACGGTTATTTCGTGCGCTGCCGATGAATCCGAGATATCAGAGGTTGGATTCTTTATGATCCACAATGCACAGTCGATGACAGCCGGAGATAAGCGGGAAATGGCACACGAGAGTGAAGTTCTCAGCACCATCGATGCAGGTATTATCTCAGCTTACGAGAAAAAGACCGGCATGAGCAGGGAAGATATCCAGGAGCTCATGAATAAGGATTCCTATTTGAGTGCTGAGGAGGCGGTGAATATGGGATTCGTAGATGGCCTGATTCCGGACTCAAAGAAAGAGGCCGATGCAGAGGACGTGGTCAAGAAAGCCGTGGCAGCTGCAGACGGCATGATCCCCATGGATGCAGTCAGAAACCTGACAATAGCATCAAAGATGGTAGAACAGGCCACAGGGAAAAGTCTTCAGGAGTGGGGCACCACATCCATCGAAGACATCAAAAACGAGGTACAGATTTCCGGCAACAACGCCGGTTCTGATAATAACCCAGGGAAAGGAGAAAACACTATGGGATTACAGGAAATCATGGCAGAGAATCCGGAAATCTCAAACGAGATCGAGGAGATGACTGCCGCCGCAAGAGCGGAAGGTCTTGCAGAGGGTATCGCACAGGAGAGATCAAGAATGAATTCCCTTGACGCGATCGCAAGCAGAGTCTCAGCAGAGGCACTGTACGATGCCAAGTACGGCGAAGAGCCTATGGACGGTCAGACGCTTGCATTCAAGGTGATGCAGGAAGACGCTGCCAAGGGCGATACCTACATGGCAAATGCCAGAGAGGATTCACAGGAGTCCGGTGGCGAGGACGTTGGTGTCGGAGAGATCCATGCCGGCGAGGAGAACAAGGATGAGGAGATTGCTGAGGCAATGGCAGCTCATGTCAACGAGAGAAAGGAAGGTAAGTAATCATGAAGGTAGCAAACAAGCTCGCTTACACCGCTACTCCCGATAACCTTATCTATGATTCAAAGCATCCTATCGATGGCGAGAACGTAGAGGTTACCCTTGCGGGAGGCTCAGCAGGTGAGATCGAAAGAGGACAGGTAATCGACCTCGATAACGGAACATATTCCGTTCACTCAGGTGGTGGCACACCAAGCGTGATCGCTGCCGAGACCACAGCTTTCACAGCACTGGATCTGAAGATCGTAGTGCCCGCATATACAAGCGGATCATTCCGCCTCAGTGAGCTGGTAACAGCGTCATCACTGACAAGTGCAAACATCGAGACTCTTCGCGAGAAGGGCATTTTCTTAAAGTAAAGGAGAGGGACATGGAAACAAGAGTGTTAATCAATACAGTCAAAAAGATGTATCCGGTCATTACCTTCCTTAAGGACAGGTATTTCCCGGATGGTCGTGTCTTCTACAGCGAGAAGGCTCTGATCGAGACCAAGAAGAAGGGTAAGAAGGTTGCACCTTTCGTTGTTCCCGTTGTTGGCGGAATCGCCATGAAGAAGGACGGATACAACGCATACGAGATCGAGGCACCTTTCATCGCTCCCAAGATGGCAGTTACAGCTGACGACCTTGCAAACAAGGCATTTGGCGAGAGCCCTGAGAGCGGACGCAGCCCCGAGTCCCGCCAGAACGAGATCATCGCTGAGCATACGGACGATCTTCGTATCTCCATCTTCCGCAGACTGGAGGAGATGTGCGGTGAGGTCATCGCAACCGGTAAGGTGGTAATGAACCACTATGCTAACGCAAACGATGCTGCAAAGGGCAAGAACCCCGTTGTTATGCAGCTTCAGTATTACAACGACACATTCGATAACCGCTATATCTTCGGACCCAAGGCCTTCGTAGATATGGACGCAGAGGAGCGCCTCAATGCTCTTTACGATGCAGCAGCTGTCCTTCGCAAGAGGGGCGTTCACGCAACCGACCTTGTCATGACAGGGGATGTTTCTCAGATGCTTATGACAGACAAGGATTTCCTTCACTTCTATGATCTTCGCCGCGTTGAGACCGGAGAGATCAACCAGAAGGAGCTTCCTGCCGGTGTCGTTTACAACGGCTCACTCAATATCAACGGCGTAGTATTTGCGCTGTTTACCTATGACGAGAACTATGAGGACCTGGACGGCGTGGTAAAGCCTATCTTCCCCAAGGGAACGATCGCTTTCCTTACACCCGGACTTGGAACCACAGTTTACTCACAGGTAACCTTCGTAAGAGGCGACAGCTTCAAGAGCTACGCAGAGAAGGTTGTTCCCCGCCAGATCGCTGACGAGCAGAACAACGTTCTGGAGGTTCAGGCATTCTCAAGACCTGTACCCTATCCCCTTGACTGGGAGGGCTGGCTTGTAGCCAATGCGTACATGGTAAACGAGGCTGCCATCAATGCGATGACAACCAAGGCTGAGCTTATTGCTTACGCTGAGAGCATCGGGCTTACCGGACTCTCTGACAGCTCAAGTGTAGCTGACCTCAAGACTGCGATCATCGCATACCAGAACTCATGAGGAGGCTCCCTATGGTAATCGCAAAAGGAACGGTTTACGTCGGTGAGCGAAGATATACAGAGGGAGAGACCGTTTTCGGTCTTTCCCAAAGTGATATCACAAGGATGGAGAGGGAAGGATTCATTGAAGTCCGGGAGGATACCCGCGAAGTCCGCACCAAGAAACCGGCGAAGACCAAAGGCGGTAAATAAAGGAGAAGTCTATGACTTTCAAAGACGATGTAATGGATGATCTGGATGAAGTATTTTTCGATCTTGAAGAACTCGGAGAGATCCACAATATTGACAAACGGGACATCTGCGTGGTGCTTACTGACGTGACAGAGATGGACGCTCATATGTCCTATGGCCTCATGAAAGCCACATTAAATCCCAAGGAGCACGCTATCAGTAAGCACTCATATCGTCTTTATATCAGGGATGTGGATACCAAAAGGAAGTACACAACGAACGCCCAGATCCTGGTTGACGGGCAGGTGATGTTCATACAGTCTTCCAAGCATTTTCAAGGAGTCTGGCAGCTGATAGTAGGGAAGAGTACGGTATGAGTAACGAATATGTACAGGTTTTATTCGATGATAAAGACGTGCTAAAGATTGCTCTTCGTATGGGAAATCTATGGAGGAATACTCCGGTAGTTATAACCCGTGCAGCGAATAAGGCAGCAGCGAAAGTACGAACTGATATCGATAAGGAAACCACAGAGCGTTATCTGACACAGAAGAGGGCAGTACACAGAACGGGCGCTCTTCATAAAGCGACGTATTCCACACTTTCTGCCCAGCTGGTTTATAAAGACACTTTTCGGAACCTGGCAAGATGGGCCGGCCATCCAGGAGGAAATGCGGTAAGACCGCTATATCCTCATCAAGGTTGGAACAATGATAAACCCAAAAACTATTTTGCACACGTGAAGAGAAGTAACGCCTTAAAAGCGCTGACAGGTGAAGGAGAGATTCCTTTCAGACAAGAGGCAAAAGGATACAATCTGCTATTTAGAAGAACGGGACGTTCAAGATATCCCATCAAGGGAGTGGCAGCTCCGGCAATCCCGCAGGTGGTGAAAAACAAGGATACACTAAATACGGTTAGCAAAACCGCGTATGAAGTAATGAGCAAAGAAGCGGCGCGCCAGATGGAACTTTATCTGAGTGGAAAACTCTGAATCAATCTTCATGTGTATGATGTTTTTCCGAGCTTATAAGCTCACCATCACGCCAATGTTCGACAGTAAAACTGAAGCCATCTTCTTTTGAGTCGTTTTTCTTTTTAAGGAGTTCGACAATAAAGCAGATGATCATAACAACTATACCGGTGCCAAGTACGAAATTAGCGATAGCTTCACCGGCGATAAAACGAAGCAAAATGTATGAGATTATAGTCGCAAAGAGAGTATACAACATGAAACCACCTCCTTTGTGGCGATTGTACCACATGATGGCTGCGTTGCACAAGAAAGGAATCGCATGACAGAAGTTACCGGGACTACCGATCTGGATCTCCAGAAGGCACTGATCGAGGAAATAAAGAAGATAAACCTAGACTGGCGAAAGCCGGGTACTGCCGGACAATGGATTGACTGGAAATATTACAGGCAGATGAAGCCGTACAAACAAGATATGATCCTTACGGATGCAGACGGGACACCTCTTGTTGATGAGGACGGACACCCCATCATGATACCGGACGAGACCAGAGACCTTGACCAGGAGAACTACATCATCGTGATGATAGATGATGAGGATATGAACAGTAACGGCGAGTGGGTCGTTCAGATAATAATGATCGTTTCAATGTACTGCGAAGATCCTGAGCAGCAGGGAAACATGGTCATCCAGGATGTATTGAACCGCATTTGGATGGGGCTCGCAAAGAAAGGCATCATAGCTGATCGCTATGAGATGGAGCCTTTCGGGCGGAAGCGTTTCAATCAGGAGGCTATCACAAACTTCTACGAAGGCATCCTAATCACGAAGTGGAAGCTGCCAAGAGTATTCCCGGAGGAGGTGAGCAAATACGTATGACAAATGTTATGTATATAGGCCCTCACATAAAGGGGATAGTCAAGGCAAATCAGGTATTCCCGGAGGATCCGGTAGCAGTAAAAGAGAAAGCAGCCAGAATCTGTGGACTCACTAAATATTTATTTGTCGGCATGGATGATATTGTGGCGGCAAGAGACGAACTGGAAAGAGATTACTCTTTTTTAGATATTTGTTATGGAAAAGTAAGTAAGGAGGTAGACAAATGGCTTACAAGCACAACATCGTGACAAATCGCGATACCGCTATGCCGACTAATGCAGACGTGTCCGGATTCGGGATCCAGGTAGTTGTCGGCACAGCACCTGTCAACCTGCTGGATGATCCCTCATCCGCAGTCAATACGCCTATCCTTGTTTCTTCAAGGGCTGAGGCAAAAGCAAAGATCGGTGATTCAACAGACTTCGCAAGTTATACATTGATGCAGTCCGTATATGCTTCTTTCCGGAAGTTTGCGGTTGCGCCCCTCGTATTTATCAATGTTCTCGATCCCGCGAAGCATAAGGCCACAGTTGCATCATCAACAGTGGCGCTGACAAATGGCAGTGCAACTATTGAGGTTCAGGGGATTCTCAAGGCTTCAGTAGTGGTTTCTGCCGTTGGATCATCAACCGCAGCCATCGTAGACGTGGACTACGTTCTCGACTTCGATGCTAATGGAAACCTGGTGATTGCCGTAACACCTGATGGTGCGCTTTCCGGAGCAACACAGATTTCAGTGGGCTATAACAAGCTCGATCCCAGCGCAGTAACTGATTCCGATATCATCGGAGGCACAGATGCACAGGGCAACCGCAAGGGTATCGATGTTATCGATATCGTTTACAACAAGCTTCAGGTGATCCCTTCAATGATCCTTGCTCCCGACTTCTCCGCTTCTCCTACAGTTGCGGCAGCTCTCGAAGCAAAGGCAGAGCTTATCGGAAGCCTGTTTAACTCACATGCAATCGTGGATATTGAGACCACCACAACAAAGACCTGGACCCAGGTAGAAGCTGCAAAGCAGGCTCTCGGAGTATCCACACGCTGGGCAACAGCAGTCTGGCCCAAGGCAAACATGGACGGCAATATCATTGCCGGGTCTGCGGTCATCGGAGCGCTCCTTCAGAGCAGATGCATCGCAAACAACGACGTTCCTTGTGATTCTCAGGATAATAAGGACGCCAAGATCAACGCCGCAGTGCTTGCTGACGGAACAGAGCTCCAGATGATCCTGGAAGACGCCAACGACTACGTGGTAGCAAAGGGTGTCGTAACATTCCTTTACTACGGCGGATGGAAGGCATGGGGATCAAACTGCTGTGCATATCCCGCAAGCACCGAACCTAATAACAGGTTTACCAAGTGCGTTCTTATGAACAACTATCTGGAGAACAGGTTCAAGGCAGAATACCTGACACACATCGGAAACAATGGAAACCGCAAGGAGATGGAGTCCATCGTTACTAACTACAACATGGATCTCAACGCTCTGGTTCCCGACAAGCTGGCCGGCGCAGAGGTTCTTTTCCTCAGGGAGGACAACCCCGATTCCGAGATCATCGAAGGCCACTGGAAGTTCCGCACACGTTATGCAGACTATCTGCCTACGGAGTACATCGAGAACGATTTCACATGGGATTCCTCGATCCTGACCGAGGCACTTTTTGGAGGTGAGTAAAGATGGCATTGAACTATAATTACATTCCCGATAAGATCAACAACTTTAACGTATATCAGGGCAGCGTGACAGCTGATAGTCGCCTTATGGGTGTCACAAATGAAGTGACACTTCCTACATGGACACTCAAATCAGAGACACTCGCCCTGGCCGGTTTCGCAGGAGATCTTGATTCTCCGACAGAAGGGCAGCTTGAGTCAGCTACCATCGAGATCACATTTTCCAATATCTCCAAGCAGGCACTGGCGCTTCTCGAAAAAGATACTGAGCCTATCATCATGAGGAGTGCACAGGAGTTTATTGACAAAGAGACGGGAACCAAGGTAATGGTTGGCCGCGCAATCACCGTAAAGGGGATGACGAAGGCAGTAAACTTCGGAACACTCACTACTGGAGGATTCGGAAATCCTTCAATTACAAAAGAGATCACATACTACAAGGATGTGATAGATGACGAGACTGTTACGGAGATCGACAAGATCAACTACAAGTACGTTATCAATGGTGTAGACAAAGGAGCAAGGATCAGTGATCTGATCTAAACAATTCAGGCAAAAGCAGCGGCTTGATGCCGCTGCAGATGCCATTCAGGGGAGGGGCGTCAAATGAACAATATTGATGAAACAAAAGAAATCAAAGAATTAAAGCAGATCGAAGAAGAGACGGATGTAGAAGTGGCAGGCCTTCATGAAGAGCCCACCATGCCGGAGGAGCCGTCAATCATATACACATTTCATAAGCCCTACAAGTTCGAGGGCACAGAGTACACAGAACTCGACTTATCAGGGATGACAAAATTCACCACGAGAGATTCGGAATGGCTCGACCGTATGATGAAAAAGGCCGGACACGCCGTAACAAATAAATGGCACGATACAACATATCTAAAGTTGATTGCACAGAGGGCTACCGGGTACCCCATAGATTTCTTTAATCTTATGCCATTCAAAGATTTTGTTGAGATCGGAGCGAGGATACAAGCGTATTTTTTATTCATGTAGGTCTGGATGAAAAACTATCGGAACATCTCAGATCTTTAACAGTAACACTTTCCATGAGGCTTTTTACTTCTATCGAATACTTGAAGGATATGCCAATAGAGGAATTGTTTGAATTAGTTGACGACGTTAATTCCGCTATGGAGCAAGGTTGATATGGCCAAAAGCGATACTTTTACATTAAACATAGGAGCACGAACCACTGCTGGATATAACCGCACTATGCGTCAGATCCAGAAAGGATTCCAGAGCATAACCGGAGGGATGAAGCTCGCAGGCAAATTAGCCACTGCTTCAATAACCGGGGCAAGAATCATTGAGTGGGGAAAAGATGCAGTAGAAACATACAAGACGTTTGAGTCTTCCATGAAAAACACTGCCGCCATAATGAACGCCTCCGTAATGGAATATGAAATGTTGGAGAAAGCGGCAAGAGAAGCAGGACGAACTACAACAAAGACTGCTTCAGAAGCCGCAGACGCACTTGGTTATATGGCGCTTGCAGGCTGGGATGCAGAGAACTCAGTAAAGGGACTCATGCCCATTCTCAGACTTGCAGAGTCTACAGGAAAGGATCTTCAGACAACATCAGATTTAGTTACAGATTCTATGTCCGCGCTCGGACTTTCTGTAGAAGAACTTGATTCCTATATGGATAAGCTCGTTATGACAAATAACAGCGCCAATACTTCAGCCGAACAGTTGATGTATGCACTCGTAAAGTCGGGCGGCGCTGCCAGGGTAATGGGAGTAAATCTTGACGACACTATTGCTGCGCTTGGAGTTTTAGCGAATAACGGATTAAAGAGCAGTGAAGCTGGTACCGCACTCAATTCACTTATGAAGAGATGGGGATCAAACACAGCCGCAAAGAAGGCGTTTGATGAACTTGGAATAAGTCTGTATGACGTGAACGATCAGTTTATAGGTATGGAAGACTTGATGCAGGAAATCAACGCAAGCCTCGAAGGTAAGGATGCAAACATGAAGAACAATTACATGTCTGCACTGGGCGGAAGGTTTCTTGCGCAGCTTCAATACCTTTTAGATTCCGTGAAAACTACTGGAGATGAAGCTGGATCCACGTGGGATACGCTTACAGGGAAGATAAAAAACTCAAACGGTGCGCTTGATGTAATGAACAAGACAGCCACCAGTTCTCTGGAAGCATCACAGAAACTGCTCAAAAGTGCTTTTCAGGATCTTCAGATAAGCGCAGTTGATGTTTTTGCAGATGATTTCAAAGAAGCTATGCAGTACCTGGCAGAAGAACTTCCAAATATTTCTGATCGTCTGGCAGAGTTCGAAGAGGAACATCACGACGAGATCGTAAAGTTTTTGGATATGGCAGCTGAAGGCATCATAAAGCTGGCAAATGTAGCGATAGACTTTGGGGACTGGATACTAGACAACGGACCTGCCGTAGAAGGGATTATAGCAACACTGATCACCGGAAAAGCACTTGGCGGGATAGCCCAGTTTGGTCTCGGTCTGAAAGACGCCGCGGCTGCAGCAGGAGGATTAGCCGGGGCAGGAGCTATGTTAGGCCCGGCGGCCATAGGCATTGCAGCGGGTGTGGCAGCAATAGCCGCACTTACAGGTGGGGTCATTGCACTCAGACAAGCCAATAAAAAGGCACGGGAAGAGGCTGAAAAATCAAGTCTGGAAGAACATTTTGGCAAGATAGCACTAAGCGCAACAGATATAGAACAGGCAGCAAATAAGATCCTTGGCGCTGAGAATATGGCAAAAGTAAATGCGCTTTCGGAGCAGCTATCAAAGATCAGCGGGTACGTATCAAATATCAACAATGCCTCAGATGAACTCAGCCGTTTGAATTGGAAGATATCAGCCGGACTGGATCTTAATGAGAATGACAAGAGCGCATATCAGGAAGCAGCGGCAACTCTGGTCAAAAATGTTCAGGAGTATATCAGCGATCAGGGGTACTCAGTTTCACTTGCGTCTTCTTTACTTACAGGAAACAGCAAGGACAAGTTTTCATCAGATTTTTGGAATTACCAAAGCAAAGAAGCTACAAAGCTCGGGAATAAACTTGATAAGGCCATCAAGAAGGCAATGAAGGACGGAGTGATAGACCCTGACAAGGAGCTTCCAAAGATACAAAAGCTCCAGCAGGCACTTCTCGATATGCAACAAGAGATGGAAGCCGCCAAGTACGAGGCAGAGCTGGGAGCACTTGAGGACGACATTGGCTCTAAGTCTTTCGAGGAGATCATAGAAAGGACCAATGAACTCCAGTCAGAAAGACTCGACACACTATATGATGCATATCTCGAAAGAAGAGCCAATCTGATATATCAACATAACAAGGGAGCTATTAGCGACTACGAGTATAACAGTGCTCTCTCCGGGCTGGAAACAGAATATAACAATGCAAAGCTGAGCACAACTGAGCAGACAGCTGACGCATTATTCTCGCAGATCAAAAAACGCTATTCCAGCGAGATCAGCACTATTGCACAGGGATTGAATCTTGATACATACATCGGGGAAAGAGTTACTTCTGACAGACTAAACAATGCAGCGACCAATGGCAATGCAGACCTTAACCAGATACTTATAGAGGCACAGACCCGGATAGAAGAATACCGAAACAAGATAAGCGACGGAGACAGGGATGCGATCAACAAGCTCCTTGAAGATATGCTACCAACCGAACAGCAGCGAGAGGAGATTGCCAGGAAGTGCAGAGAGGCCGGAGAGGCCGTCCCTCAAAGTGTAATGGATGGGATCAAGGAATACAAAGAGCTAAAAGCACTCACCGGATCCGATCAGGATATATGGGACTACGTATATGAGGTTGCGGCAAACAACGAAAACTACCAGCAGCTGATCGATGCGGTCGGAGAAGATGCAGCAAGGATCCCGGAAGGCGTAGCCAAGGCTATGTCAGAGAATTATTCTGCGGTTGATAGTGCAGTTGACAGGTTGTATACGCATACAAAATCAACGATAGACAGAAAGTTCAGTACAGATTTTAACGTGCGGGTAAAAACAAACTTTACTATAGACGATAACACAGATCCTACCGGTCTACTACGCAATGCACCAGCTACCAAACTTCTATCCAATGCACCAGCTACCAAACTTCTATCCAACGCAGAAGGCGGTATATATAACAGCCCTATCCTTACTACTTTCGCAGAGGAAGGAGCCGAGGCAGCGATACCGCTTAACAGCAAACCGAGGAGCGTGGCGCTCTGGCAGAAGGCCGGAGAGATGATGGGCATAACCGGAGGAACGAGCAATGTAAACTATTCACCTCAGATCGTGATACAGGGCAACGCTTCCAAGGAAGATATTGTGGAGGCACAGGAGATAGGGCTTTCAAGGTTCAAGACATTATACAAAGAGATGATGAGACAGGAAGGCAGAGTCTCATTTGCGAGGGCGTAAGATGGGAGGATATTACTACACCACTGACCAGGGCGACACATGGGACTATATCGCATGGAAGGTCTACGGAAACGAATATCGCATGGAGGACATGCTCAGCGCACCGGAGAACTATGAACTACTTGAAACACTTATCTTTTCAGCTGAACAGAAGGTATGGTGTCCGTACATAGACGACGAGGAAGTGGACGACGGCGTACCTGAGTGGAGGAGTGAGGATGAGTAAGGCAAGCGACGTCATCACCACGATGAGCTCATACGTCACGTTGGAATATAACGGCGTGAGCAATCCGGCAGCCATAACGGAACACTTGGAGGATTTCACTTACACGGACTTTGCCAGCGGAAGCGCGGACACCATATCGGTAACACTGTTTAATAAAAACGGCGTCTGGCTTAGAAAAGACTTTTTTCCGGGAAAGAACGACTGGCTCAAGGCGACCATAACAACAGAACATTGGCCCATAAAGCCTGCGAACGGAAAGATCAAGTGTGGCAAGTTCCAGATAGATCATGTTCAGTATTCCGGATACGGAGAGAGAGCAACCATTGAGGGAATAGCAGTACCTCAGAAAGCAGCCTTTTCTTTCACGCAGCGGAACAAGACCTGGAAGAAGATGCAGTTTCAGGCGATCATCGACGTTATAGCAAAAAAGGCGGGGCTTGGAGTGACTTACGGAAAAGGCACTTCAAATCCCACTATTGAAGAGATAAGCCAGAGTGGGACAACGGATCTTGAGTTTATTTTTTCACTGTGCAGTCAGTACGATATGGCACTCAAGGTATATAACTCGAAGCTGGTGATATATGATCAGACGACTTACGAGAAGAAAGCACCGGTCTTTACAATAAACCGAAAGGAGCTGCAAGGGAGTTATACCATCGATGCTGACATCAACAGTAAGTTTGATTCAGTGAAGATGCAGTACACAAACGGAAAGGACTCCAAGACCCTGACGTATTCCTTCAAAAGACCGGGAACCAACGGAAGCAGGACGCTTTTCATATCTTCCGAAGCAGATTCGCAGGCAGACGCAGAGAAGAAAGCAAAGGCACAGCTGAGGCAGTCCCTCCGGGAAAGCACAAAGATATCCATATCAGAGATGATGGGAGGAAGCCGGTACGTGGCAGGATCCGTGTTCAAATTGGAAGGGTTTGGAAAACTGAACGGAAACTATTTCATAGATCAGGTTACCCACACAAAAGGAGCATCAAAATATACCTGTTCAATGGAAGCACATAAGGTGGTGACGGATTTCTGATGATAGCTATAGGAAAGATATCAAAGATAGATTATGAGGCCGGCCGGGCAGATGTGACACTTGAAGACAGAGAAGGGATCGTCATAACAGACGTACCTTTTCTTGACAGCATATACGAGATGCCGAATATCAAGGATGCAGTATTTGTGGATATGGAGGAAAAGGGCGGCAGGATAATCCGGTCCGTTATCCTCGGAAGATTCTACACAAAGGATAATCTGCCGGCGGACAGCGGGAAAGGGATCTTCTACAAGAAGTTTTCCGACGGAGCGTATATCAAGTATGACCCCGATACAAAGACACTGGAGCTTGGTGTGGACAAGGTTGAGATAAAAGAACTCGGGATAAAGGATGATATCACCATAGACGGAAGCCAAACTGTTAAAGGGGAGATAACGATCAAGAAGGCTTCCGGTGATATCAACCTTTCAACCCACACCCATACCGGAGTCCACGGAGAGACAAGTGGACCTCACTAGGAGATAAGACATGGGAGAGATAGCAAGATATGCAGGTCTTATATTTGAAGTAAGCGACAATAAGATACTTTCATTTCAGGACATGCACCTGTCAAAGGGGATAAATTACGAGGAACATCCAAGAGCAAAGAAGCACCCTCTGATGGAGTTTACATCAAGGCAAAATGCCGAGATGACCCTCAAGATTGTCCTCAAGGCCAGCCTGGGAGTCAACCCCAGAAAGATATGGAAAAAGATGGCGGACCTCAGGGACGATCATAAGGCAGCCTTCTTTTATCTTGGGCCCCAAAAGGCACGGAAGGTCAGTACATACCGGTGGGTGATAACCAATATTGAATACGACTTCGAAGCCATAGGCCCTGCTGGACAGCCTATAGACATGGGGCTGACAGTTTCTTTTAAGCAGTATCCCTACAAAGAGGCAAAGGTCGAAAAGCCATCCAACAAAAAGAGTGGCGGGAAAAAGACAAGCACTAAGGCAAAGGTTACGAATTACGCGATCTACACAGTGAAAAAGGGCGACTGTCTTTGGAACCTGGCAAAGAAGTATTACGGCAAAGGCAGCAAGTACATGAAGATCTTTAATGCCAACAGGGACGGAAAGGACGGAACGCACAAGCTGACCAACCCGAACATACTCATGGTGGGATGGAAGATAAAGATCCCAAAATAGGAGCACTATATGGACCTTACGTACGAATACGAAGACAAACTGACAGACGAGTGGACGCTGACAGAACAAAAGAGCATAGAGAGAAGCCTTAAGACTATAGCGTCTACAACCAGAGGCACAGCACCCTTTATGAGAGATATGGGACTTGAAGTAGCATTCCCGCCTGATGATTCTATCGGGAAAAAGAATGGGTATATAACGGATCTCATCTCACAGCTTTCCGACTGGGAAGAAAGGGTGGATGTGAGTGAAGCGGAGTTTATAGATGACGAGCATATAAAGGTGGTAATAAATGGTAGATCTTAGCATTCTGGATTCATTGCCGGAAATAAACATCTTAAAAGACGAGGACATATCTCTGGAAACAATACAGCAGGGAATGATAGCTGATTACGAAGAAGAGTACGAGAACCTGTACGGGGAGAAGCTGGAGCTTGTTCCGACGGATCCGTGGCGTATGTATATGAATGCAGTATCGGCTCCGTTATATCAGTGCGCAGTTATCATGAACGAGAGGTTCAAACAGAATTTCATTTCATACATGTATCTGAATAGCACGAGACAATGGGGCGGAAACTTCGGATACGTCGAGACCGGAGAAGAGTACGCAAAGACTACTATGCGTTTCACTCTTTCAGAAGTGAGTGAAGCAGATGTAACCATACCTGCCGGAACACAGTGCACCGACGGAAATGAGAACTACTTTGCAACGGACGCTGACCTTGTCATAGCAGCAGGAGATCTAACAGGAGATGTTGATGCCACCTGTACGGTGAGCGGAGTAGCAGCAAACGATATTGCGATAGGCAAGATCAATATTCTCTCGGATCCTGTTGACCTCATCGAGTCAGTTTCCAATACGACGGTGACCTCCGGAGGCAAGGATCCGTACACCAATGATGAGCTCAAAGAGAAGATCATAAACTTTGCAAGTGTCTATACTGTAGCCGGTCCGGAAGATGCATACGAAGTACAGGTAATGGAAGGCTTCCCGGAGATAGCGGACGCAAGGGCAAGAGCAGATTCAAATGCAAATGTCCACGTCTATCTGGTACTCGAAGGAGGAGAACTTCCGTCAAGTGCATTCTGTACCCAGGTAAAGAACTATATCACAGACTTAAAGCGCTTCCCGGGAACAGACAAACTCCTGGTGTCCGCACCGGATACCGTAGAGTACACCATCGAAGCAACCTATTACATCTCTACAGACAAGAGAGAGATCGAAGCTGACACAAAACTGGCAGTAGAGGATGCGATAAGTGAGTTTGCTTCCGATACCGGAACAACGATAGGCAAGGCCATAAATCCTGACGACCTTATATCATTCGCAAAGGCAGCAGGCGCAAGGCGTGTAGTCCTCACGACACCTTCTTATCAGGCGATAGATGAGGATGAGCTGGCCGTATGCACTAATATAACGCTCACTTACGGTGGCATGGAGGAAGACTGATGTATAAGATCGATGATCCGGACGGGTTATTTTACTCACTCCCGCCCAACCTTCAGACAAAGGAAGCAAGAGCTTTTTCAAGAGCATTTTCCAAGCAGATGAAGAAGCTACTGCGGCTCGCAAAAAAACTACAGCTCTGGACAGATCTTGATAATGCAGATCCGAAGTACTATGACCACATGGCAGCTTCGGTGCAGGCACCATATTACAAGCCGGAGTTCACAGATGATCAGAAGCTGGCACTCATAAAAAATGCCATACTGGCGCACACCTACGCCGGGACAGTAAAGAGTGTGGAGGAGTTTATCGGTTCGGTATATGACTCAGTGCAGGTAATCCCATGGTATGAGTATGACGGGACGCCGTATCACTTCAAGGTAAGGGCAGCAGGCGAGCGGTCAGGAGACATAGACAAGCAGTTTAACGACATGCTCCGGAAGGTAAAAGCAGCCAGAGACATAATGGATTCCATTGAGACAGTAAGAACGCTGGATGAGCAGGATTATATAGGCGCAAGGTATCTGGGAACAAGATACGCACCGGAGATCGTACCATATGAGGAGGTTTAAGAATGGAGAGTACATACGGAAACGCCGTCATAACGACAGAAGGAAAGAGGCTCAGGCAGGCCGCACTCTATGACGGCACCGGATTTTCCTTTACAAGGTTTGCACTTGGAAACGGAGAATATACGGCAGAGGAAAAGACCATTGCCGCACTTGAAGTAAGGACTGACCTGAAGAGCGTAAAGAACTATTACGAGATCAGTGATATGGAAAAGCCTTCATCCGATAGGGTAAAACTCACATTCCTTGTTACAAACTTTGACGCCTCTACAGGACAGAGCATCGTTCCGGTAACATATAACGCTAACGAGATCGGTCTCTTTGCAAAGCAGGACGGATCAAGTGATGAGATCCTTTATTCCATCTGTATTTGCGCCGGCGCAACCGGAGACACTATCAGCACATACAACGGATACAATCCTCTCCAGGTCGTTGAAACCTATAACGAGAAGGTAGGAAACGCAGCGGTAGTAGAGATTGAGGTGGCCGGAGCTTATGCGCTGGCAAGCGATCTGAATGCTCATGTGATCCAGCAGGTCCTTTCAAGCGACGGAGCTCATGGCATCAGAGCCGTAAAAGACGGAGATGAGATCAAACTCCAGGTAAAGGATGGCGGAGTTTGGAAGGATGCCGGGGGCGGAGGGACGACGATAGTGCCTGCGCCAGTGCAGGATACGAGTGAGACCTATACTTATGATGGGACGGCTCAGAGCATTGCATGGACGAGTGCTCCGGATCTGACGAAGGTACTGGTTACGGGAGATAGTGCGACCAATGCTGGGACTTATACTTGCACATGTACTCTGAAGGGGAACAATGCGGTATGGGGAGATACTTTAGATGCGGTTCCGAAGACATTTACCTGGACTATTGACAAGGCGGCTCCGACGCTGAATGTATCGCCTACTGCCATTTCCTTTGATAAGGATCATACCTCCGAGGTCGTGGTGGGAGTGACGACGAACTCAGACGGAACAGTGAGTGCTACAGGGTATGACACTGACCTTGTTACTGTTACGGGTTCCGGAACCACATGGA
>Ga0326512_10000354_pt1 | contig 39587 bp, 39 predicted proteins | sample 1_2617_0518_D_FD_203652 | JGI IMG/M metagenome (GOLD analysis project Ga0326512, IMG submission 203652) | Bovine rumen microbial communities from UC Davis, California, United States - 1_2617_0518 | ecosystem: Host-associated > Mammals > Digestive system > Stomach > Rumen | place: USA... | reverse complement strand
GTTTGGATCTTTTTTCTCTGCGTCAGTAACAAAACGGAACTTGCCAGACTTATAATCGTAGGAGTAAAGTCCTGTGAAATAAGCGGGGCCGTTCTTGCGGTAGACCTTTACATAGGTATCGGCATATTCAGCAACGGTGTCTGAAAGTGTCGAGGTTGGATAGTTGGTGTAAAGGGTTCTGTAATCTAGAACGTGCCAGCAATGCTGGAAATAAAAAGTTAAAACGCAGTGCCCTCCGCCTGGGGCGCTTACGCTAAGAAGATAACAAGGAATTCCACTCTGAGATAAACAATGATACATTAGGGAGTGGAATCCGTCACAGTCGTCACGAAGACGAGAGCCTGAGGTCACCTGAGTGTAGGCATAGGGTGGGGGACAAACGGCGTCCCAAAGCTCGTTTGGTCCGTCTGAGGTGTAATCAAACTGTTCATAAAGACGACGAGCTAGAGCTTGAATGGAAGGGATTGAATTAACGATGTCCTCTTCCCTCAAAAAAGTGGAGTGTCTTTCCTCTTTGCGATAGCGGAAATTACTCCAAGGAATCCAAAAAAATCGGTTGGCAATATAAGCCAACATTGTCATAAGTTTCATGTTTTTTCCTCCTGTTTGTTTTTAGATGGATAAGTCGTCGCATATCCACCAGGAAATTTTATACTCTGAAAATGGGTAGAACTCAAAAGGGTCGTAAGGATGGAGAAACCCCTGAGAGTCTTTATTGGTTATAGAACAATGTGGTGAGACTAGGACGGGAACATGACGAAGGCGGTCACCTGTCTTTACGATGATACCTTGCATGGTAGCCTTTACGTAGATTTCTAAGGGAAGGCAAATGCCCTGTTCTATCTCTTCTAGTGTCATAGTGGTGATCTTATCCATTCTTCTTTTCTCCTCTGTTTACAGACGCTGTCATTTCGTGGGAAGCTGGCGCTTCGTTCACTAAATAAGGTGTCCAGTCAAAACTATTTAACTCGGTTGCAAGCTCCTTAACTAGAGCGGCAAGTTTTTCCTTCTTTAAACTTCTTTTTTTCATAATGTGTATTTCTCCTTTCGCTTTTTTCATAGAATTCTACGTTTTTGTCGATTTCGACTATTCGTTATCCTTCTACTTATATTATAGCAGAAAAAAGAAGAGAGTCAATAAAAAAGAACAGGGATTCTCCCTATTCTTCTATCTCTGGATAAATTTCTCCTGTGACGGAATCAACCCTTCTTAAAACATATTTAAGAGGGAACCATTTGCCCTTTGTGCTGTGGTTCTTAAACTGGAATATTTGATAGTACTCATAATCTGTATCTTTAGGCATGTCATTTTCATCAAGTGTTTGATGTGTTACACAAAAACAAGTTCTAGTAATATTTACGTAATAAGTTTCTTGATGGTCAGAGTAAGTAAAAGAGCCGTGGTCAATGAAATAATCTTTTTCAACTAGCTTTGTAAGAAAGTTCATTAAGCTTTTATGAAACTCCTTGGCACAACAATATCTTATGTTATCATGAATAGCTAAGAAAGCTCCTGTTATTCGTTGTTCAGAGCCTAGAATGGGCGGGCAGACATCAGCTTGTTCTTCCCAGGTAATGCCTTCCCAATAAGGATAGGATTCTAGCACGTATTCTCTAAAGAGCTTTTCTGTTTGAGGGCTGCTAAAATCACTAGAAGAGCATCGATAAAAGTTTTCTTCAGTAAGGGAATAGCTAATAATATCGTCTTCTCCAGAAGGAAGGGCTTGTACCAGTTCGGAGATTTCCCTTTTCATAATGGGGAAAGATGTTATTTTCACACCAAAACGAAAACCAGGCACATTCTTCTCATTATTATAATAAGGCTCCGGCTTACTTAAAAAGAACTGTTCCTCTGGGTAAGGGAGTCTTCGCATTACCTCTCCTTTAAAAGCCCCAGTCTTATGTAATTTCATACTTCCGTCTTCATTTTTAAAAGTAATATAAGGGTCTTTGTCAAAACCTATACTACCACTCACGCTGGTCCATACGCTCATAGTTTATATCCTCTCTTCCTTGCTTAACTTAAACAGTCTTTGCACAGGTCTCCTATGCAGTCGTCACAGAAATCCTGCGTTAATATCTTAGTTTTAAATATCCTGCCACAAATTGGGCACTTCTGTAAAAAAACTGGTTCTTCTTTTGATTCTTTTTCTTCTGAAAGTGACTGGTTTAAATTTTCTTTTTCTTTCATTTTCTTTCTCCTTTAGAAAGGGAGGTCACCCTCTTCCCTGTCTCGCTTTTCTAGAATCTTTGCAATGGCACCAACTAAACGGCAGCCTCCTGGTCCTAGGGGCTCGTCCCCTGAAGACCTAATTACGAGCTGCTGAATATTGTATAAATAAGCAGATGCTAAGTCCATTAGTCGAGGGGCGTCTTCTAGCTTACCGTGCTGACCTACCCAGACTCCTTTCTCTGCCAAGAATCCCCACCAACAGTCTAGGAATAAAAGTGGTGGAAAGTTATCTACAGCAACGCCTATGTATGTTCTTCTTTCTTCTCGAAGGTTACCCATTTAGTTCAACTCCTTTCTAAAGTTCGTCCGCAGACTCGATAATCTTATCTACGATACCGTAGTTGATTAAGTCGTCCTTGTATAAGTACCATTCGGTGCTCTTGTTCTTTGTTAAGAGCTTCTGATCAATATTTGTTCTCTCTAAAATGAATTCTCTCATTACAGAGACAGCATGCTTATAGTCCTTCATCTGAGCTTCGGTCTGCTCATAAGTACCTTGTGTTCCACCTGAGCCTGAATGAATTAAGCCTACAGCTCTCTTAGTTGCGAATCTCTTATGTCCGGCAATTAAGATAAGGAAGGCTGCACTCATAGCGACTCCCATATTATAGGTGTAGATAGGAGTCTTGCTCATGCCGATTGTGTCGATAACATTAAAGCATGCGGAAACCTCGCCACCGTAGCTATAGATAAAAATCTTGATAGGCTTGCGGTCTTCAACGGGGATTCCCTCGTCTTGTTTATTAAAGTATAAGATAAGCTTACTGATTTCTAAAGTGTCACCAGTAATAGAATCGTCCAACCAAATCTCTCTGTTGGCTAAATTCTTGTAAAACATTAACAAGGAAGGGTCTGGTAAGCCTCCTCCAGCTTCCATGTCGCCTAGTCCTAATTGTTGTAAAAGTTCCTCTAAGTCAATAACAGCATTTTGTCTTTTCATTTATGTTCCTCTTTTTCAATAAAATTTTTTAAGGGATTCTTCCCATACACCTATATTATAATAGAAGAACAGGAAGAATCAAGTAATTTTAATTTATTCGTCCACTTCAAAAGTGAACACATTCAACTGGGAAGAAAAAGCTACCGTCCCATCGATAGCAATTAGCCCGTCGCCTTTGTAGATGTCGTAGTTGTTTTTTTCTCCTTTGTAGTGGAGATTATATTCTGATGTGCTTCGGTGTCCGCAAACAAGAATCTTCCCTTTTTCTTTCTCTTTGTCCAGGAATCCCTTGTCAAGGAAAGAGTAAGGTCGTGTCCACGAAGCATTTTCCCACTCTTCTAAGGAGGCTTGTCTCCAGTCCTCTCGATAAGAGAAGAACTCTGTCCAACCGCTGTATAACATATATTTTGCATCAAAGTCTGATTGACAAGAGTGTTCTAGGGGGATAAAAGAATGTACAAAAATGTACTTATCAACTTCATAAAAATTTATCCACTGGTCAGACTTAAGCCATTCTGTTACGGGAGATTCTTTAACTTTCCGCTTAATGGTGTCCCAAAGCTCCTGATAATCGGGCATTATGGTTTTCCCAGTGAGAAAGGAGAAGAAGCCCGTTTCTAAGTCCCAAGCTGAATCATCACCAAATCCAGCTATCTGACAGAAGGATCTTACTGTGCCATTTGAAAAATCATGTTCTTCTGGATAATTTTTTTCTAATAAATCAAGGTACAGGAATTCGTGATTTCCCCTGATAAGGACGCATCTCTCTTTAGGCATAGATTTTAAAAAATTATAAACTTTTATTGTACCTGGGCCTCTATCAAACACATCTCCGCACACTATCAAGTAGTGAGAGGGGTTGTCTTTGTCAAAACCAACTCTCTTAAGAGAAAGTTTTAGACTTGAGTAGAAGCTGTGTATGTCACTAACAACGAAATATTTTTTTATCATAAGGCCATCTCCTATTAATTAAATTTATCGGCCAGTCTTGCTACGTCTGATCTTTCATCGATAGGAAGGTCAACATAGCCAAACAAAGGGTCTCCAGCAAGAACTTTAATTGCTTCTTTCATTCCCTGGGACTTTTCAAACTGAGTTCTATCAGTTTGCTTAAAGTCTCCTTCTATTAAAAGATAGGAGTCTTTCCCAACTCGACCGATGATAAGCTTCATTAGGTCGATGTCTAGGTTTTGAGCTTCGGTGCAAACGATGACACTCTTATCAAAGTTTCTTCCTCTTAAATGCTCTAGGGCAACAATTTCTAGCTGTCCATTTCTTATCATGTGGTATACCGCAGATTCAGATTTTAAATTGTCGATCAGGGGCGCTACCCATGGTCGAACTTTTTCTAGGAGGTCTCCTGGAAGGAAACCTAGAGACCCTACATTCTTTACTCCAACCATATTACGAAGCCAAATAATCTTTTCGACCTCATGATTCAACAACATTTCCGCAGCCTTGACGCTTGTTAAAAGTGTTTTGCCGCTACCAAAGTTCCCTGATAACATCTTAAAGCGTATATCCTTATTATTTAATAAGTCAATAGCAGCTACTTGTTCGTCGTTAATAGGGGTGATAACCCTAGGAGTTCTCTTCTTAGCCTTGTTTTCTTTTGAGGCCCCCTTAGAACTTCCCGTCTGAGCGGCTTCTGCATCTTCGTCTAGTTTAAAATCTGCAAAGCTGACAGAAATTTTTCCTCTGCCAAATTTTACTAGCTCTCCGTGAGAGTATCGATATTGACTTACTAGTTTTTCCTTGCCATCCTCATTAGTGTACACAAGAAGATATTCATTTTCTTGCATTTTAAACGGTGGCTGAGGTTTTGCCTCAACTAAAAATTGTGACCACTCGTCTAAAGTTGGTGTCCACTTTTTCCAGCCAGTGTAGCTGTCGAAATTTTTCTTGTTCTCAATGTTGCTCAATGTTATAACTCCTTACTTCTTTTTTGTCTCATGTGAACTCGGAACGTAATAATTCTTAGTTTCACTGTAACATTTTTCTTCTTCTTCCTTACTCATTCTATTGAGAGGAAATTCGTCCTTTAAATGAGACACGATAAGTATAAAAATTATAATAACTAAAAAAATAATTAATAATATTCCAAATATCATTTTTTGCTCCTCCCTCAAATAAGCAATGGCGTCGACAGGGGGATTCGAACCCCCGCACCGAAGAATCGGTCTGCCTCCTTAGCAGGGAGGTCTCTTCAACCTCTTGAGTACGTCGACAGGGGTGTGCTTTTAACGAGTTTTCCTTATTGGAAGGTATCGTCCGCTGCACACTAAGCTTACCTAAATTTTTTGTCGGAAATTTCCGAGTCGGTTATAACCGACAAAAGAGGTTACTTTTTGTCGACTATACTCTTCAAAAAACTAAATTCTGTGTTAAACACTGCATCACGCTCTCGGACATTCTGATTAAACCAAATAATCCTATAGGAGTTGTTCTTGCTTTTAAACAAAAATTTTATACCATACGTCTCTTTCCCATTGTAATTATTTTGGATTTTTTGCATTTCTAAAACGCCCTTGAAATCAATTTGTACATTTTTTATAACATGAGTAAAACCCGCGTTAACGGTACTGTTTTTGTCATTTTGTGAATTTTGTGCTCCATAACTGCGGTTTTTCTCTTGATTAGAATTTTCCCGAGGAATAGATTTTTTTAGATGTTTAACCTCTTTCATCATGGAATTTTCAAAGTCTTCTGTATCTTGGTCTAAGAACTCGTCCCACAAATCTTGCTTTGATTGATGACGGACTTTCTTCTCTTTCTTTTTTTCTTCTGACTCATTTCTTTTCTGCTTTGTAATTTTTTTACAACGAGGCTGATCATATAAATCTTCATACTCGTCCTCATATTTTTCCCAGTCTATCATAAAGTCTCCTTTTAACTAAAAATACAACATGTATTTGGGTCATTTCCAGAAACCACATAATCATATGTAGAATTAAGCGGCCCTCTTCTGTGGAAGCGGTCTCTCTTATGTGCCCATAAACCATTAACTCCGCGTTCAGCATGGTTCTGTTCTAAAATTTCATCATAAGTTGTAACCGACCTGCCACCAAAATGAAGAGCAAAATCATTGGCACTCTCAACAGCCTGTTCTTCATAGTTCTTTATGGCTATAGGGTCATCTTCCCATTTTGGCGCTTTTCTTACGGTAATAACTGTAATCATTTCGTCGACGGATACCTGTTCGCCATATTCGTTTACTATTTTATTCCCTGGCTCATTAAAAAGCTGTACCCAGTCTTCTAAATTATTGATTCCAGATTCAGGATATATACAAAGGCTAAAGTGCCATCCACAAGAAGACTTGCCAATGTGAATTTCCTGTGTAAAATCTTTAGACAACTCTTCGAATGTAGGATAATAGGTGTCTCGTAGCACCCAACCATTTGTAAGCTTTTCTACTTCTGTATCAGCTGAGGTGCAGCCTAAACTAACAGGAGTTCCTTCACGATACTCCATTTTTCTAATTAAATAATAATTTGTTCCCATTCTATTTTCCTTTCTCCCTTAAAGCGTCTTCTACAATTTGCTTAGCTATCTTTTTTACCTTGTCATATAAGGCGGCGTTTTCAGGGCTTTTTTGTTTAAATTTTTTAACCCTGCTGTCCACGGGTTTTATTCTGGTCTTATACCCCTCTGCGTCAGGGTTTACAAAGCTTAGAACAATGTAAGATTTCCCTCCGTCGCTAGTGGCTTCTATCCCAACTCCATAAGTAGCTGGCATCGACGAATAATAAAGAACACCATCATAAATAGTACACATCTTAGATACGGAACGTATCCTTAAATTGCTTTCTTCAAAAAAAGTAATAGAGTTATCTGGATTTAAATTTTTTACTTCCATTTTTATTCTTTTCTCCTTAGTCTAAGTATAATTTATATGGTTCAAATCTTACATAAGTAATTGTCGCCGTTTTTGGGTTCATAAGTTCATAATCTGTTGGGTGAATCTCAATAGTTTGTTCATCGACAATTCTAGGGTGAGACCAGCAAGGCTTAACATCCCACTCTATATCAAAATTATTATCTATCGGATATTTTGTGGTCGCACGGTGATGCTCGTCGAAAGAAACTTTTTCTGTTACGATCCTACCCTCTGGATTAAAATATCTTAAAACCACTTCTTTATAATGGTCTTGCAACTCCTTTCGATAATGACGAATCATCTCCGACTCATATCCCCATTGCAAGTGTTTTTCATATTCCTCTTCAGCATAGCTTCTGTCGGAAATATAAATAGTCTCTTTTCCCTCACTACACCAACATGTCGAAACAATATACGGATAATATGGAATTAAATCTAATAAAGTTTTAATTTCTATATCAACAGTGATATAAACTTTCTTTTTGTTTATTTCCTTCAAAGTGTATTCCTTACCATAATATTCATAAGTAAAGTACTTTTCTTCCCTTATTCCTGCCTTGGTTCTTTTGTCAGTAACCTGTCTTGTGTGCACAAGAACTTTGAAACTAGGATTCAGTTTTTCAATAAGAGACCTATTAAATTCTGTTACGGTCAAGCACTTGTGTTGATGTAAAACCCCTCCTGTTCTTTTCATGAATTCCTGAAAGCACTCCATTTCATCTGAATAATAGACATGCGCTTTTTCAAGGTCTTCGGGGTGGTCAGAACCTTCTTTAGTCCTGTGTTTATACATCATTACATGGTCACATAAATCACATTTACCTGAAAATCTAGACATAGTCTTTTCCTCCTTTAAACTTTTGGTTTCTAAAATACCCTTGTGGGGCTACCGAGGATTCTCCTCATATATATTATAATAGAAATAAAAAATAAGTAAAGGTTTTCTTAGTTTGCTTTACTTATTTTAATTTTACTTATGGCTAAGTAAAGCTAAGTAAAATTAAGTAAAATATTTTTTCTTACTTGCATCAAAGCTTTACCTAAATCCTATTTTTTCCATCAAAATACCCCCAAAATTGCCGAATAAAATGGTTCTTTTATTCGCCTATTTTTTCTAATAGAAAAGACAATTCTGTGAACACGGCAGCTTCATATCCATTCTCAGGGTTCAAGCGTTCTCTTTCTTGTCTGATAATATTAAGGATTCTTGCTCTCTCTGCAGCATGAGCTGCTTTGATTAAATTAAAGACGCTTTCCTCAGATTGCTTCTTAATATCTGCGTCACACATATTTTATTCGCCCCCTTTATAGTCAGACCAATGTCTTCGGTTTCGAATCATGAAATCTGGAGCTTTTACTGTGGGTTTCTTTGGCTTTGCACAGAACTCCCACCATTCTTTCCCGTCATATGTTCTTCTCTCTGCCCACCAGAACTTGCCAACAATTTTTAAAGTTGGATCAACACCAATGGTCCCGTAACCATTATCATAATTAAAGTTCGCTGCAGCTGCAACGAAATCAGAAACGGGAATATACCCCTCTGCGTTTCTAATAAATTTAATATGATTTAATTTCTTATGATGTTCTTTAAGGAAATCTTCTGTTTCTTTTAAAAAGTTAATTAGCATTTTTATACCCCCGTACTTCCAAAGCCACCCTTACGAATTTCCGTGGATTCATCGTCGTCTGTTGTGTAATACTTAAGGAAAATGCCCTGGGCAAATCTATCGCCTTTTTTAATATTTAAATTATCGAAGCCAGGCTCCATTTTAATCATAATATGTCCTTCAGAATCAGCTTCGATGTAATCAGAATCGATTACCCCAACAGTATTGGCCAAGCATGCTCCAGTTTTAAAACCAATCCCGCTTCTAGGAACAATTAACAAAAACATATCACTAGGCATAACAGCTCTAATTCCCGTAGGAATTGTAACAGATACATCAATGCCAGCAAGAAGCTCAAAAGATATCGGAGAAAAGATATCATATCCTGCAGATGCCTTTGTTCCTCTTTTTGGAAGCTTAATTGCATCATAATAATATCTTAAATCCTCTTCTGTAGCACAAGGCATTAAAACTGCTTTCATGGCCTTTGCATATTCTTCAAAACTTACTTTTTCAAACTTAATCATTAATAGAAATCTCCTTTGTATAAATATTTTGTAGCGCTTTAACCAAAAGGTCTACATCTCTTCTTGTTGTCTTTCTATTAAAAGACACTCTAACTGTCCTTCTTATTTCATGCTCATTTAAGCCTAGCGCAACTAAAACATGAGAAGGATTAAAATCTCCTTCAGACTCATCGTGTTGAGAATCGCAAGCCGAACCAGCACTTACAGCCACACCTTGGATTGCCAGCTCTTCAGCAAGAGATAAAGACACAGAATCGCTATTGAAAAGACGCTCGAAATTTAATGAAATAATATTCTTATGTCGAGGGATAGCATTGAGATGCCATTTGTCCCCAAACACACGAGATAATTGACTTACCAGATACTCATAAAGGTCATTGTATATTAGAGACAGCTGCATCTTGTAAGAATACATACGTTCAAGAGCTGTTGCTATTCCAACGATTCCAGGCACATTGCTAGTTCCGCCTCTAATTCCTTCTTCCTGGGCGCCGCCAACGATAAGTCCATTACCAGCCAAAGCTTCTAATGCATCTTCATTATTAACGATTAAACATCCTGTTCCCTCAGGACCATAGATTTTATGTCCAGAAAAAGAGAAATAATCAGCATTTGGATAAAGAAAACCTAATTCTAGAGATGGTCCGCCATAGCCAACTAGCTGAGTACAGTCTACTAATGAAAATACGCCCTTTTCTTTTGCATAAGAAGTAATCTGCTTTACCTGATTCATTGTGCCAAGCTCATTGTTGACACTCATAACACAAATTAACAATGTATTTTCTGTAAAGAGCTCTTTTACGTCGTCTAGAGCTATAACCCCTTCTTCATTTGGGGAGACATAATCAACTTTAAATCCAATTTTTTCTAGTTGTTTACATGCATTTATTACAGAATCATGCTCTGTGGCACTACAAATTATATGTCTTTTTTGATTTTTCTTTGCTTTTTTTGAGCTAAGCTCTCTATAGGCAAGTCCCTTTATAACCATATTGTTACTTTCTGTTGCTCCAGAAGTAAAGATAACATTTTTTTGCTCTACACAAACTATTTTTGAAATCTTTTTTCTAGCTTTTTCGACTTCAATTGAGGCCCTAATACCAAAGTCGTGTATTGACCTGGAATTTCCAACGAATTTTTCTGTCATATAGGGTTTCATTTTTCTTAATACTTTTCTGTCTACCGCTGTGTTGCTGGCAGCGTCTAAAAAAACTTCTTTCATATTATTCTCCTTTTATTTCATTCCTAACGCTGTTTTAACGACTCTTGTTCCTAAATCGTTACATCTGTTATCAACAAATCTTTCTGCTGCTTTAAATTTTGTATTTTTATCAATTCGGAAAGTTATAACATTTGCTCCTGTTTTATGATCGGATACCCTAAAAAGCAAAGAATATTCTCCAGAGCTGATTTTAAAATACCAAGAATTTGTTGTTGAAGATTTTCTTTCTTCTAAAACATACCCTTTTTGGGCAGCTTTCTTTTTTACTAAAGTTCTAACTGTTTCTACGTTTAACATAAACACGCACCTCCTGTGCTTATATTATAATAGAAGGAAAAAGAAAATCAAGGAGACTATGATTTCTCCTCGACTCTTTTAAAAAATGGATAATACCATTCCTTGCCAAAACTTTCTTGTCTAGAAATAGTCTTTTGTCGAACTTTTTCCTGAATCTCTCGTAAAGATACTGGCTTGTAATCACAAAGCTCTATATTTACATTAATAAAATTAGGAAGATCAACAACACTTTGATGTAAATGTCCGTGTACATTAAAGGCATATGGGTTATTGTACGCCTCAAAAGCTGGTTCATGACTTAAAATAATATCTCTAGAATAGAAATAAGGGGAAGGGACAGCATCAATAAAACCAATACTCTTATATTCATTAACGTTCCCTTTGTCATGGTTCCCCAATACCAATATTTTTCTACCATTTAATCTTTTAATTAAGTCTGCACCTTTTGCTAATGGAGTCCATAAACAGTCTCCTAAAATATAAACCAAATCGTCTTTCCCAACAACACTATTATATTGTTGTATGATGTATTCATTGTGCTCTTCAATACTGTTAAACTTTCTGCATGTTTTTAATATTCCCTGGTGATTTAAGTGAAGATCAGCTGTTACCCAAATCATGCCTCTGTACCACCTTGTTCAAATTGATTTAGATAAAGCTGATGTAAATCTCCTCTTAACCATGTTTGTTTAACACGAATATTACTTGTTCTACAAGCAGAATTGATAGCTTTTGGTTGACCAACTAAAATACAATACTTCTTTGCTCTTGTCATGGCAGTGTATAGCCACTCTCTCATAAGAAGAACATAAGCTGAAGTATCTAAACACACAATAACAAAATCAGATTGAGAACCCTGTAGTTTATGACAAGTACAAGCCCATCCATGTGTCACACTGCCCCAGTCATCGCGAGGTAAGACAATTTGACCCTGTTCTTCTAAGTCAATAATCATACTTAATTCATCGATATCAACAATATGTCCCATGTTTCCGTTAAAAATAGCAACTTCGCTACCTGTCATTGTTTTAGCATGATAATTATTTCTAATAATCATAACCTTATCGTTTCTCTTATAGGTTACTTCATATTTTGTTCCTGCATCATAAACTTCGATTGTTGCACAATGTTTCTCGTCTGGATTAACCAAAGCTTGAATTTCAGCATTGAAAGTTCTACAACTGTTCATTCCTCTTGTTCTAACAGGAACGACAATTTGAATATCATCAGGGTTCTTTCCCTTGTTTAAAAGCTCTTTAAATTCAGCAATGGCATTAGCATGAACAACCATAGCTTCAGAGTTGCAGACAATTTTAAAATCAAATAAGTCTCCCCTAATTTCAGAACCAGAGAAATCATTTTTAACAAGATTTTTTCCTTCACAAACATTCAAAGACTGCGTAATAATACCACTTTTTAAAGCCTGACGATGAATTGTTGTTAAAATATTGGTTTTAATATACCCTGATGCAATACAGTCACTAAGTAAATTACCAACATTCATTGGAGGTAACTGCTTAATATCTCCCAACATGATCAGTTTGGCTCCCGTTTCTATTGCTTCGATAAGCTTTAAGAATAGCTCTTCTCCGACCATTGATGTTTCATCCAGGATAATTACGGCATGAGGAAGTTTATGGTCCTTATCATAAGCGAATGTTTCAAGCTCAGGAATATACCTTAATAAACGATGAATTGTTTTACCTTCTAGCCCTGTATAATCAGTTAAAAGACTTGCAGCTCTACCTGATAATGCACATTGACCTACTTGAAGACCATAATGTTCAAATATTCTAACCAAAGGAGTAACCGTGGATGATTTACCAGTACCACTTGAGCCTGTTAAGATACTTACATTGTTATTTAAAATGTTCCAAATCGCTTGTTTTTGCTCCCTGGTGTACTCAAAGCCTTGTTCTTTTTCTACTTCTGCGATAATTTTTTCACATGTTTCTTTGTCAAACTTATACAAAGATTCGGCATCGTGTAGTCTAACAAGTTCTGTTGAAATCTTCTTTTCTACTAAACGATAAGTAAATAAGCCAACTTTCTTATTCTCTGATGAATAGAAAAAAGTGGGGAACACAATGTCTTTTTCACAATTAGAAAGCTTTTCAAAAATCCTTTCAAAGTCCTTAAGACCTACCATATCTTCTTTTAAATATACAGCCAAATCTTCCCTAGACACAGGGAAACATACGTCCATGGTTTCTGCCAAAAGCTCGTCAATAGACATGCATGAATTGCCGTCGTCTGCTTCTTTCTCTAAGCGATATCTAGCATATGCAACGCATCTTTCTCGGCAACATTTAGAGAAACCCCTGCTAAGAGCAATTTTATCAGCTTTTTCCCAACCATATCCTCTAACAAGTTTAATTAAGGAATAAGGATTGTTTTCAATAACATCAATTACGATGTCTGCCGAACCGAATTGCTTGACAAGACCGTCAATAGCTCTTTTGGTCAAACCCAAATCTTTTAACACAACGTAAGCTCTACTATTGCCGATGTTGTCTACATATCTCATACAAATACGGCTAGCTGTTACTGGTCCTATACCTTTTATTTTTGTTAATCCTTCTATGTCTCCATTCTTCAATAAAGGCAAAGGATTTTCATATAAAGAATACAAGGCTTCAATTTGGTGGTCTGAAAGGAAATAGCTAAAGAACTTGACCTGGTCTTCTTTTTTGTCTAAATCATAATTTAAGCTAATATTATCACACTTATATTGTATGCCCCATTTTGGGTCTTTAGTGATTTTTGCTTGTAATATGTAATCTGTGTCTTTATCAAGCTTTGGCATAAGCCCCTTGACTATGATAGAGTGATCCCCATAAGGAGTATAAGCTTCTTGAGGAATTTCACCGTCTGTAATTTCTTTTACGTTTAAAACAACTATAGAAGATTCCCCTGGCTTCGGATTTCTGCCTTTAGGGAACCTATAATTGTTTAATTGCACAATAGCTGTAATTGCTTCTTTCAATTTTAACACCTACATTCTTTTTTTATTTCTTGTGAAACGAATCTCTAGAGACCCGTCCATATTAACATTTTCTATTAAACCAACGCATCTATAATAAGTGTCTATCTTACAGTTTTTAGCAACAAAAGTATCTTCTCTTCGAGTACCATATACTAATACTTTATTACCACGTTTAAACCATGAATCGTCGATTACGATTTTCTTTTTGGTCTTTCCGTCAACTTCACTGATTTTTTGGTTATACTTATTATATGCGTCTTTGTAGAATTTTACGTCTACCACACCATATTTAGTTAATAAAGATATTGTGTGCTTTCCATTAACTACGTTTATAATGGTTCCTGCAATAGCAGAGCATTTTCCAGAAGGGGTTTCTGGTAAGGTGTTAAAATTTTGAACACCATACATATAATCATTCATTTTTTCTAGCTCATAGCCACTGTAGTAAAAATTCATTGTTTCCATTTCCCATGCGGATAAACTACCCTTGCAATATTTTTCTTTTAAATCTTCAATAAATTCTTTACGCAAAAGGTCTGTATAAGCTGTTGCTCCCTCTGAAGAATTAAGCCAATCCATTAAAGGCTTTATTGTTTCATCGACAACACGTTTTAAAGGGGCTACTTTAATAGCAATAACATTATTAGGTAAATAGCTGTATTCCCCTTTTTCTATATACATCTTATCTTTAATATATGTGTTAAAGAAATTTATACACGTCTCGTCGTTAATTAAATATCTTTTTTCTGCTTTAGACAAGCATTTTGCTTCTAAATACACACGATACTTATAAACTCGTATTGCTTCAGAATACGGATTCAATTCGGGCATTTGTAAGCTCAAAGCTTTCTTTAGTTGTACTGTTGTTAATTTATTTTTTAGAGGAATCTCTTGAGTTGCAAGATAGTCTAAGAAACGATACATAATATACATACGATTCTTTGTTGATAACTTATCAAAACACCCTGCTTTAATCAATCCGATCATCTGAGCGGTAGTCGGCTTAACTCTTGAATAAAAATCAAGAACTCCCTTGTAAGGACGATTTTTAATTATGTTTTCAAACAAATCATCACTTACCACCGTAACAGCTTGTAAACTATAGTAAATAGCATTATTCTCAATGTCTGGAATAAAATCAGCTTGGGCCTTATTGATATCAGGCAATTCGATTTTTACTCCTGCCGTTTGCATATCACAAATAGCCTTACTAATTTTACCGTAGTTAGGAGCAACCTTTTTAGTTTTTTGCTCCTCCTCTACTACTACTTCTTCTTGAATCTCTTCATCCTCTTCTTCTTCCTCGTCTTCCCCTATTTCACCAACATAATTGCCTGAATTAACACATAGACACGCACATTGCCAATATAAAGGATTCCAACGTGTTGCTAAATTAGCTTCCTGCACAGCAACAACTGAATAAGGGACGGTATGGTTAATAGAGAAGGAATATCCAAGCTGAGGTTCAATACAATAAACCCACACATAATTTAAGAATTCTTCTCGCGTTTTACATGTACTTCCTTTTTCAAAGAAATCTTTCTTTAGTTGAATAATCTTAGCTGCTATCTTTTTAGCAATCGCCTTACGAGCTGCATTTGCTTCTCCTAGCGTGAAAGAACATATCTCAGGGTCCATCAAAATTTGCATCAACACCTCTTGAGAACCCGATACACCATTACTGTCCTTTAAATACTTTTCCATGATTTGTATCTCATGCTGGTTTAAGCCAGCGTCAGCCATTTCTAAGTACCATTGATTAATATCGTTTCTAAATCTAACATATCTATCAATAGGCTGCTCTCCAGATTCAGATTGTAATCTCATGATAGAATTTACTTCTGCTAACTGACGAACATTCTCAGGTCTAGCTTTCTTCATCGCTATCGCTCCAACAGGAGAATCCATTTGGAAAAGATTAGGAATAGAGCCATCCGACATTTTTTCCCACATAACAGGATTATTATATTCTAGAAAATCCGGATGTAAATATTTATTATAAGTTTTTCTTAATGTTCCTTGCCACTCAATTTCACCATCTTTTAATAGTAAGTCCATACACTTAGCTATCTTTGACTGAGCATCTGTACGCAGAACATCCATTTTTAAAGCTCCCATATCATCTGAATCATGCATGGAAAAAGCAGTCATCTTGGTTTTATTTGGAGCTCTCATTAAACTATTTTGAGGTAAATAACCGTCATTAAATACATAAAGAGCACTTGCGTGAATGCTGGCGTTTGTAGGAAGTCCTTCAATTTTCTGAACCGCTTCAAACAAGCCATCATAAGATTTTAATTTAGCTTCAAAATCTTTAACTGGCTCAAAGCCTTTTTCCTCATCGCCCTCTAAACATTCTTTTAATGTATAAGTATGGCCTCTATGTGCAGGGACCATTGCAGCAAGAGCTTGCATATCGTCATTGTTATATCCAAGTCCACGTCCGCAGCTCAATATTGCAGATTTTAAAGACTCTGTTTTAAATGTAGCACAGTTTAAAACGTGGTCTTCTCCATATTCTTCTCTTAATATTCTAATAATTTCTGCTGTCTTTTCTGGCTGGAAATCTGAATCGACGTCAGGGAGTTCCACTCTTTCTTTGTTTAGGAAACGCCATTCCTTTAAGCCATAAACGAATGGGTCAATTTGTGTTATACCAATTAAATAATTGATATAGAAACCTGTACTGGAACCACGTCCTGGGGCAACCAAACTTGCCTGCCATGCTAAATTAATAATATTAACAGTTAAATTAAGATAAGCAGAAAGCTTTTGATTCAAACGCTCACTGATATAATCCAAAATATCAAGCTCTTTTTCAATACGTTCTCTTTTAATATCATCCATTATAATTTTCTTATCATGGATTCCTTGCTCTATTTGATACATTAAATATCTGTCCTGTTCATCATCACTATCATAAAACTTGTTTGTAATAGGATATTTTTTATCTCCATACAATTCCCTGGTGATGTGAAATTCAGGAATTCTAATTTTAGGAACAATTGTTCCATGTCTGAAATCGTACTCTTGGATTTGCTCTCCAATTATAGCCGTATTATTTATAGCTTCCTTAGCTTCGTCCACGGATATACCGTGCCCATCTAATGTTAAGATATCTATCATTTCCTGTTCAGTCATGATGTAGGTGTACTTGTAAAACTTTTCAGTTTCACGATCAGAAGTTTGCTTACTATTTAAAAAAGCAGAATGAATCTTAAAATCTTCTTTGTCTAAATAATGACTGTCCGTTGTTACAATAAATGGTAAATTATAATGACGAGCTAATTTGATTAGCGTTTTGTTGACTATTACTTGCTCCTCATTATCAGAGGGCTGTAATTCAAGCGCAAAATTGTCGTTTCCAAAGGTTTTTATACACCACTTGATAAAACTATTAGCTCCTGGTACATCATGCTCTAAAATCAAAAAAGGCAAACGTCCGCCAATGCACGCTGTACTAGCAAAAACATGCCCTGGATTTTTACCGATGACCTCTTCCATCTTTTGATAAGTAGTAGGGACACGAACCTGTCCTTTTTCTACATAAGAATTTTCCCATGCAAAACTTGAAAGCTCTCTAAGCTGGTCCCACCCCTCTTTATCTTTAGCTAATAAAATAAAGTGATAATATTTACTTGTGTTTTTTATTTCTGATTCATCGATTAAATAAATCTCATTTCCAAAAATTATTTTAAATTCTGGATGGTCTTTTTTAATTTTGTCTCTTTCTTTAATGATTTCAACAGCAGCAGATAGAGCTTCATGGTCTGTAAAAGCAATACCACCAAAACCCAACCTAATTGCTTTTTTAATCATTTCGCTAGGACGATTGATACTATCTAAGAATCGGATGTTACTAGCGTATGTGTGTGAGTGTAATGAGTAAAACATCTCTGACACTCCTTTCTTTATTTTAAAGTCTTTGTAAGTTTTTTATCGCATAGAACAGAACATTTGTATTCTGCTTTTGTAGGAACTTTGGGTATTTTTATTTCTTGAAAATTTGCAATATTCTTTAGTTTGCTTCTCGTATTAGTTAAAACTTTAATTTTAGCCATGAATCGAGTAGCTTGCCCAACTGTAAAATTTCCCATGCCAATTAAATGATACAAATCACCATGAAAAATCTGATCAGTTGTAGATTGCAACTCTCTTGCTTTCATACAATTCTCTTGGTACTCTGCAACAGACCACTGTAAAACACTGTCGCGGGACTGAAACTTTTCCGCCAAGCTTTCACATTCTTTAATAACATTGTCTAAATTTTTAATAATTGTTTCGTAATCTTGTTTATTCATACAATTACCGCCTTTCGCATATATTATAATAGAAAATAAAATATATTCAAGAAAAAAAGCAAAACACACCCCGACCGAGGTGTGAATCGCCTGTAAAATGATTTTTGGAAAAAAAGTAATTTAAGGTTTTATTTTACATATCTCTTTTGCTTCTTTAATTTTTTCTTCAACCTCTTCTTTAGTAGCCTTAGAGCCAAGACTGCCACGAATGTCTCTTTCAAAACATCTTTCACACAAGAATTCAATCCATCCTTGTGTCTCGTATTCACTAGGTCGTCCACAACATTCGCAATAAGAGGAAGACATATCCTCGTATTTACGCAAAACATCCATGATCCTTGCGGTTGCAGAAGCATAAAGTCTTAAAGTTCCGTACTTAGACTTGATTTGCTCCCAGCGCAATGCTTTCTTCCAAGTAAGTTTTGGAAAATCTTTTTTATCAAGCTTATAAGCTTTTTTAATATCTTTTAACATTTTCTTACCAAAAGCTTTTTGCCACCCAGTAGAGATGTTGTCATATTCTGTAAAACCATAACCACAGAATTTGCCTGTCCATACATTATACACTTTCATGAAAGGATAACGTAAGCAGAAGAAATAATTTCTAATTCGTCTAAATAAATCCGCTATTTTATTTCTAGTTAACAGGTTGTGAAGCTTGATCCTGAACTTCGTCATAATTCTCACCCTCCTCATCGGGTACATCAACTTCTTCAAAAATTCTAAATACAAAAACACCATCTTCTAAATCATCATCTGTCCCAGGGCAATAATTTAAAAAGTCAGAAAATACGGCCCCCTTGATTTTGTCAGATAAATTCTTTGCGTAATGCTTCCCATGGCCATATTGGTCCTCTTTCCAGAACACATGCTCATCCGCATCAATATCAATAGAATAAATCTTCCATTGATTCTCCACAAATCTTTTTGCTGCATCAAGAGTGTCAAAATTACATACAATGTTATCAATAGGAACAATTTGCTTTCCCGTCTCTTGTCTGTATTTCTCCATTTCGTCTACTAAACCAGCAACCCTGTAAAGAGAAATAAAACTACATATAGGAAGAGTCGAAGACTCATCAATATAGTCTTCAAGCTCTTCAAAATTAACCTTTACTTCCTTTATATCTTTATGCACATATTTTTTCATTTTGCTCTCCTTTAAAACTCGAAATCAAAATCATCCACGACCTTTTTTACCTGAATCTTTTTTCCATGCTCTTTAAGAAATTCTCGCATGACGTCTTCGTGCTTATCAAAACCTTCCCAGTCAGACGCAACATCTTGTGACGCTTTTTCAGGTGTCCACAATGAATAGTAAGGACAAAGGTCTTCTGCGCCTTCTGGTTGGTCTGGATTGATATTGCAGTAAGGACAATAATAACACAAAGCAGAAGGATGAGGGGCCCAGTCCTTTTCTTTGATTCTATTTAAAATTTTTTTCAGCTTCTCAATTCCTCTGCTGACAAAACCCTTTTCGGCATCCTGCTTTATATTCAAGAAAGGCAAGTCATACCTACAAGATATTTTTTCATAAGGAATATCCAAGCCTTCTTTCATTCCCATGCAATATATTACAAACTGCAATGGCGTTACAAGTTCTTTGTCTTTAAAAGGCTTAGACTTGGTCTTGATATCCTCTATGATATACTTGTCTGTTTTCTCATTGTAAAAAATTCTATCAATATGGCCAGAAAAACAATACCCCTCAAAGAGAACTGAAAAGTAAAACTCTGCAGCCCATGGATACAAGTCAGGATTTTCTTTTAAATAATCCTCTAACCTGTACATTCCTATATTAAGATATTTTTCTGCCCTTGAAGAATATGAATCCCCAAGGTCGTCTGTTTCATAATATTCTTTTCCATATTTTTTTAATAGAATATCTGTCCCGTAAATTCCACCTTCGGTATCAAACTTATCCTTTTTAGGAATATTAATAGTCTTAAACTCTTCTCGGATAGATTCGTAGTCTACTGGCTTGCCTTTTTTAAGAGTTTCAAAAATTTTCTGCTCAAAATAATGAACCAACGCTCCAAAATCCGCAGAAAGACTTTCCCCAAAAAAGAAATAATTTTGCTCGTAGGTTAAATAATAACGCCAACCACAGCCATTATATGTATTGATTTTAGAATACGATGCCTTAGGTGGCTTGTTCTTTGTGTAACCACTCATCCTCTTTTCCTCCTTGAAGTTTGTTCATTTTTATAAGAATACAACCTTATTCTACTATGATAAAGCTGTTCAAATTTTTCCTTGCCACAGTCACTTGGAGAAGCTTTGTGAGGTAAGATATGATTGTAATCAAAAATAACTGACACGTTTACATAAGGTAAAAGAGGTGAAGCTATTTTTAATAATTTTTCCTCATAAGCTAAAGTGTCTGGCTCGCCTCTTCCGTCCTTTTGATCTGCATCAAAAGCGATAGTTACTTCCTCTACACCCATGGACAAAATCAACATACATTGGGTATGAGAAATATTAGAGCCACACACAGCTACACTCCAATTATTTTGTATTCCATACATTGTAGCAATTTGAAGAACTGATTTTTCTGCTTCGAAAACACAGACCTTTCTTGTCTTTTTTATTACTTCCATGTTTTCAAATGCCCCAAAGAGATTCTTGCCTAAAGGGTGGTTATACATCGTTTTCTCTATGAAAACTGGCATATATTTCTTGCCCTCACTAAGCTCTTTTTCATCAAACGTTCTTCCTCTTATTCCCACAAGATTACCATTTATGTCTCTATGTGGGATAATTATCTTTTGTAAAGCTGAATCTACTCTAATATTATAATAACGCATAACACGAGCAGAAATTCCGTCTTTTAACCATTCCTCTGGAGCTGCCAAAGGATAAAAATATTCCAACAAGTTTTCTTGAATCGGCTCAAGAGTCTCTGGCTCTAAAGATACCTCTTGGGAATAATCTTGAACTTTTTGAAAGATATCCCAGTCATCAGTAAGCTCTTCTTCTGAGTCGTCTTCAAGAAAACACTCTTTTAACTTAAAGAACTCAACAACATATTTGTAAGCTTCTTTAAAAGTTTCAAATTTCTTCGCTCTTCTAACTAGCTCAAAGACATCATATGAGCTGTTACATGTGAAGCAGAAGAATTTTTTACTATCAGTAAAATAATATAATTTTTCGCTGTCTCCGCCATGACAAATAAAAGTATTGAAAATTGGATTTCCATAACTATCATAAAGATTTGTCTCATACCCCTGGAGTTCTGAACATAGCTTTACAATGTCTTCGGGAGTCAGCATGTCTTTAACCTTGTTACTATCTAACATGTTCTACCCCCCTAAAAATCAAAATCATAATCAACAGCAGGAATACCTGCGAAAGCAGTGCCAAAGTCTTTTTCTTTCGTACTATCTAATATTAATTCGATATTTGTATCAACAACAGAAAGAATTTCTCCTTTAGCGTCTGTAACAAAACAATCATGCATTTGACAAGTTCCTCGGTCAAAATAAAGATATACTTTAATATTTTGATAACTGCCCGCACGAACTTTATATACTGACATTACGAATGTTGGTAACTGCTCAAAACCTTTAGCAGCCCATGCTTGAATAACAGACTGGTCCTGTTCTCTGACCTGTGTTAAAATTGCACCAACGTCGGCTTTATCTGCGATACTCTTTGCCGAACGAAGATAAGAAGCATCAAGCTCTTTTGCATTTTTATAATCTCCAGACAACTGAGTTGCGGTCCAAATATAAATATTTAAAGTCTTAGCTGTATCTTTTAAAGCTGACGCAAACATTAATAAGATTTGATCTGTTCTAAGCCCTTGTACTCTTGTTTGTCGCGCCGCTCCAGCTGTTAGCTTTAAATTTTCAGCTAAGTAATCAAAATATACATAATTAACATTGTGTAATTGTTTGTACTTTTTAATTAGATTTACAATGTCATCGATATCAAAATTAGTAACACTAACAAAATATAAATTAGACTGTTCAATTAAATCTATCGCATGGTCTACTCGCTCTTCTTCTCCTGTCATGTAACGTCCGTCTTTTATACTGTCTTCAGAAACTCCTGCGACATAAGCCATCCACATTTTCTGGCACTCTTCTTCATCAAGCTCGGTAGAAATAATAAGCACAGATTCTTGTAAGCCTGTTTTTACCCACTTTCTTTTAACCGTATCATAATACTCTGGAATTGCCAAATGGCATGCTTCGCCACTGGCTATACGAGATTTACCTGTACCAGATGGAGCAGATTCAATGAATAAACAGCCTCTTCTTTGTCCTCTATAAATTGTTGTTAATTTCGGTGACATTAGAGAAAGACCCATATCAGGAGTTTCCTTTAGTCTCTCTTTTAAAGCTCTTAAGCCGTCTCCAGCATGATTTTCAACTCGGTCAACATTAGTTCCAAATCTCTCTTTTATCAAGATAAGCTTAGTCTCTTCTGTCAAAATAATATCGTCTACACTAAGATTGTCAAAACGCTCGTGCATCTTAGCACATGCTACAGGGTCAATAAGATTTGGGTCATATATATCGGTAGTGTCAATACCTGATTCTGAAAGCTTGTTAATTAAACTATATTTTTTTAAAGTATGATAATAATAATCAAATTTCTTTTCATCATAAAGAGCTAAAATATTTTGAATATATTCTACTCCTTTATTTGTAGTAAAAACTTGATACTGTACTGTGTACTGTCTTAAAAATTGGTCAATATCAATATAACCAATTTTTTCCATTCCATTTTTTGCTAAGTGCTCAATGGCCCCAAAAAGAATCCTGTGGAATTGTTCAGGGAAGTCGTCTATTGAAAAATTGTATTGACTGTCCGCAAACAATAGGGGATTCTTAATCAGCGCCGCCAGCACATGAATAACAGCTAATTTGTTCGCCGCTATTTTCGTACCCTCAGTATTCAATTGTGACTACCTCCTGAAATCTATAAATCTTCCATATTATAAGAAAACTTAGGTTTAGCTTTTTCGTCTAAGATTTCTTTTTTGATTTTTATTGTTCTAGTCTCATTAGAAATTGTTTTATTCATATTGATTTTTGCAATTTTTTCTTGCTCTTCTCTATATTTTAAAGCTTCTTCTTGATAGCGTCTAACATTGGCAGTTAAAAAATCTAAATCCAAATCAACACATTCAATTTCATAAACATAACGTAAGACATATAGAATATCTTCTTCCGTCATGCCTTCTTTAATAAGACGACGAATGCCCTCTACCAAAGCTTCTGACACACTATAAACCTTGAAAAGTTGTTTTATGTAATCAAAAATCTCATCCTGCTTTGACTGCTCTTCTTCGATTTGGCTAGCAACAATCTGATAACAATCAAAGCAGAATAATTTTCCTTTGGCGGTATATTTTAATGTGGTGTTTTTTAAATTTTTACCACATCGAGAACACTTACCGCCGACATAACTAGGCATGGAATCCGCTAGCAATTAATTCATCATGAATAGCAAGGACTGTATTGTAATCGTCCTCTGTTGCCACATTGCACTTGAAAGTTGTGTCTCCTGTAACTTTTTTAACGATTTCCTTGTACTTTGTAGAGCTTCCCTCTTGTTCAATCAACGCCTTTACCATGGCGCCGACTTCTCTAACTAAAGACTGTAAATCAAGAGTTGCAGTTTTTGTTTCAGGCTCCTTCTTTTCGGTCTTTTCAACCTTTTCTTCCTTCTTGGAGGTTGTTGTCTTTTCTTCTGCTTTCTTCTTTGGCTCTTCCTTCTTGGAAGCTGTGGTTGCAGCAGCTGAAGTGTCCCCACCAAAGTCTAAGTCTTCTGCATCAGCAAACATTCTAGTTTCTGGTGGCATACTATATACAACAACATTTGTTTTAACATTACGAATCTCTAAATCAATGATGGTTCTAGTCTTATCATCATATTCAATTTTTGAAACATAATACCTAGCATTCTTATCCTCTAAGAACCACTTCTCACCCTTTTGCACAGTATTTACCGCTGCCCAAATTTGAGGAGATGTATAGAGTTCACGACCTATGCCTAGCTTTGACGCACAACGTTTGAAAGCATCACTCGCCTCAGCTTTCTTTTCCTGACCATCATCCTGATCAGATTCAATACCACAGTCCATTTTATAAACAAACTCTTGGTCTTCCTTTTCACGGATACCAATACGGCAGTAAAGATTGTTCTTAATCTCTACATAATCATTTGTCCAGTTCATTGGACCAAGAACCTCGTCCAAATACTTGGCATCAGTTCTAGCAGTTTTGTAAAGAAGTAATAAAGCACCCGCTTTTGTTACCTGCTTTACCTTTACAAGAATATCTTCTTTCTTAAGTAATGGGAATTCAATCATTTTCTCTTGCCTCCTTTTCCACATCTACATAAATTATAATAGAAAGAAATAAAAAGTCAATTTTATCGCTTTATTCTTTTCTCTTAAAATTTCCCATTTTTTGAGTTTTTAATCTTATACTGATAAAGATTAGGGGAAAAGAATAAAACGACAAAAGAGAGGAATTTTCCCCTCTCATATGCCGTTTAAAAGTCTTGATTCGTTACTGCTAAATACCTGTTGTAAAATTTTTCTCCAAAAATTTGAATTTCTTTTAGTTTACGCTTTTCACCACTAAGGTGAATTGCAGCAAGCTTAGTGATTTCTCCTTTTTGAAAATATCCAGACTGCTCAGCAGCAAGCTTATAAAGATTAAGCTGATCAGAAACCAATGACGTGTTAAGAGTGCTTGTTGTTTTAAAATCGCACAACATAATCGCACCACTTTCTTTTTCTTTGCAAACCATATCAAACCTTCCGGCTGCAACGGGGGTTGCATCTCGATTATATAAAACAACCATAACCTCAGTCATCAAAGGCAAAAGCCCATAAATAGGTTCTATCATATTAAAATAATTTTTTGTTTCCTGTGTAGCTCCTTCTAGGAGAGGCTCTAAATCAAAACCACATTCTCTTGTATTTATAATATCTTGAATCTCTTTATGGACTCGTGTGCCATACTCAGCTGAGCGTTCCAAGAGTTCAGGATCAACAAAGCCATATTTGTCTCCGTGAATTCTTGTCAACAACTCAGTGATACTTGGCAACACCATTCCTCTGACTGTGTAGGTGTGCGTCTCTGATACAAACTCTATCTTCTCACCATTAGGAAGAACAACTGTCTCTATCTTTTGACACCTCCTTATTAAAAGTCTAATTCAGGGTCAGCGTCAATAACGTCTGTTCGTGCAGTCTCTTTCTTTTCTTTCTTTTTTGTAACCCTTAAAGAATCCGATACCTTAGAAATTTTAAGATACTTCTTATATAGTTCAGGGTTTTCTTCCATAAACTTTTTTACATCAAAAGTTTGTTTTGTCGAAGGGGCAACATAGGAAAAACTATATTTGTCACTTTTTAAAGAAGACACTCCACTGTCTGCATAGTCTTTTTCAATGATTTTTTTAATCTCAGTATTAACAGCCTTTTGAATAGAAGTTAAATACTTAATAAGGTTATCTAAGCTTTCATACTGCAAAGAAAAGTTTTCAGACTTAACCACGTCAGCCGAGATTTCTACGTGGTCAAGTTGAGAAGCTAAAACAATTTGGTTAAAATTTTCTTGGTCTTTCTTTTCCATATCTAACTAGAAATCCATGTCTGCCATATTTGAAGCTTTTCCTACAAACTCTTGCTTTTCCTCGGCCTTTGGAGCTGTAGAAGTATTATTGGTTCCTTTACCCTTAGCTTCACGTTTTCCGTTTTCCTGAGCCTTAATTAATCTCTTAGCTAAACCGTTCTTAACAAACTCAAGAGAAATACTCTTTTCTTCTCCCTGTAAAATAGGTCTCTTAGATAATCCTGTAATAATTCTCTCACGAATAAACACAGTCTTATATTGTGGACCTGCTGGAACGCCAAAGAATTCTTCTTCGTCTTCAGAATCTTCTTTTAAAACCTTCTTGTCAATATTAACTAAATTTCCCTTTAAAGTAGCTGTAACACCCTTTGTATAAGTATGAGACATGAACTCTGCGATTCCGTTTTCTACTGGAGCGATAAACTCAATCTTGTAAACAGATTCGTCAAAAACAGGAAGTAAACCTGTAACGATAAGACGGCCTGTAGCTGTTCCTTCTTCATCGTTTTCATCTGCATATTTAACTTCATTTTTAATGTTTTCAATATAAGCGTCTACTGTAAACTCTGCGTGTGGAGCAAAAGGTGATTCTTCTGTTTCCTGCTTAAAGCCAGCCTTGAAACCCTTTAATGTAATCATAGACCTGCTTCTTTCTCCTTCTGCTGAAGCAAACTCTTCAAATCTTGCTACAACCCATAACTTACTAGCAGCTTCGGCTGCCATTTCATAAGTTGTACCAGGGTTAGTCTTTAAGTATTTTGCAATAGATGTTGTCTTTTCTGGTAAAAGCTCTAATAAAGATGTAAAGTCCGCAGACTCATCTCCGTTCTTTAAATATTGAGGGATATAGAAAGACACCTTATATCTACTTGTTTCATCGGTTGCGATAATAAGATTTCCTCTGACAACTTCGCCCTTGTCTTGAATGTTAACTTTTTCTAATGTGTTCTCCTGTAAAAATCCTACAATGTGTACTGAATTCTGTCTTGTAATTTTCTTTTGTTCTGCCATGTTTTTTTCTCCTTTAGTTTCGTAAAATATTTTTAAGAGCGATAATAGTAGGCAAGCATATCACTGCTCTTCGGGTATATTATAGTAGAAAAATTTTTGTCGTCAATATTTTTTTGCAAAAAAAGATAGGAAACTAAATCCTATCTCTTAACCACTAACGATGCATCGACAATGAAGCTACGCTACTGTCCACATTCTCCGAAGATGTTGTGGTGTGCGACGCTGTGGTTTTTGTTGCTGTAAAGACGACATCGTCAACCACGGTTCCCGTGTAGTTCCACCTCTGTAATCCATCTGGAGTAACAGGTCCTTTGTGCCTGCTTCCATTTGTCCCACTGATATTTCCATAATATGTGTTTGTAGTTGTGACTGTTGTTTTTGTTGCCGCCACTCTAAAATACACATACAAAGCAACATGCTCTGTGTATGTTAAGCCAACCCATGTGGCTTTTGTGTTCGCTGCTATAGTGTCTTTTTTTGTATATTCACTACTTCCGTTGCTTAATCGGTAGTAAGCGTCTACAGCAAAAGAATTTGTGTTCTCGACATAAGCTCCGTAAGATCCTGTGTATAAATTTGTCAGAACAGGAGTAGCGACACTGCTAGGGACGACACTAGAAGTAGATTCCGTTGTCTCCCCTTCATACCATGTCGCTTCAACCCCGTCCCCAAAAAATACCGTGCTCCCAGACGGAGGGGACCCTGTTGTACCAGTTGGCTCTTCCGTTGATGTTATTCTAAAAATATAACTTGGCTGTCCCGTGTTTATAAGCGTATATAAATGCGGTTCACACCAAACAGTTAAACCGTCTTTTATAAGTTTTTTCACTATGTTGTTTGGCCCATATGGATTAAATTTATAGGAAGGATTATAGCTCCCCTGTCGCACCATCGACTTGACAAAAGTATTTGAAAAAATCATCCCGGAAGTATTCCACCAAAAGACAATATCAAAAGTCTCTGCGTCACTCAATGTGAAGGTTTTGTACCCTTCCTCATTAAAATGGAACAAGTCTTCATGAGCACTATTTCTTAATCCTATCCCAATAAAAGGTAAACGATTTTTCCCGTCGTCGAGCTGTATAAAGTTCGTAAAAAAATATATTGTATAAGTGCCCGCGGGCAATGTTATAGACCCCGTTTCAATCTTTTGCCAGGAACCTGCTGTTGAAGTACCATTTAAATATCCAACTCCATCTGAGACAGAACATGTTACTCCATTTATTGTCCTCTCCGACCAGTCTTTAATCGGCTGTAAATTTGGACCGTTAAAAGTAAGCCTCGAAACGCTGTTTGTAATGCCTTTGTCACTAAAATTTAATGCCATTTGCCCACCCCCGTGCCTTAGCTATCTTTACCAGAGAAAATCACAGAAACCGATGTTCGTTGTAGATCACAATGAAACGAATCTAGCATACTGGAACCAAAAGAGGACGCACATGACACTTCAAGGATTCCAGTTGTTCTTAAACAAACTCGAAGAACAGCTTCTCTTTTTATCGATTTATCTGAAGAAGCATACAATTTATCTCTTTTTAAAAAAAATTCAACGTCGTTTTTTGGCAGAAACTTCTCGTCTAAAGGCAATTGAGCAGAACACGTTTCTTTAGGGTCATCTCCAAGAAGATAAACATCTTTAAGCGGAGCTCCCGTGCTAGCGGCATAGAAAGAAAAAGCAAAATCAAAAACACAAAAACCAGATTCTTTAAATAGTTGAGTGACACGCACAAAACCAATTGATAAATCATAATCGTTTCTTAAAATACAGGGATCAGACGGCGTCCCGTCTTGCTTTTCTAAGCTAGCAAGTTTATCCTCTATAACCCATTCTTTTGAGGCATTATATGTGGCAACATTTGCCGTTGGAGCCAACGCACAATAATCAGCCGTTGATGCTTTTGCCGCTTTTGTGTTATATACAATATTCGTTGCCAAAGAGCCTGGTGAAATTTTTTCAAAACTTAGACCATATGTTGCAGAACTCTTACAAAGCAAAACGTGTCCACTCTCTCCTGGTGTAAGTTCTCCTGTTTTAGGCAAAAGATAAGAATCCCCGGAGACAGAGACAGAAACACTTTCTCCCGTTCCCACATACATAGAGTAAGAATGCGAAAGAATATTTTTATTTTCGACAGACATTCTAAAGATATCTGCTCGCATTCCATTTTTTATATATCCATTATTATCTATAGAACTACTCATGATATCCTCCTCCTAGTCCCTACTTTTCAAGTCTATACACAATGTTAAGTTAGTTGTCTGCCGACCTATAGCGGACACCCTAGGAGAGAAAGACAAAGCATCTACACTAATAGAAAAATATCCATCTTTATTTAAAGTGTATTGTATTGGAACAGATTGTGCTTTGCTGGAGTCTCTTGAGAGCTTCAGAACAACAGAAGGGAAGAACCCCTCTGCCACAACAGTTTCTTTTTCTGCAAAAAGGTCCGCCCTAGGAAAAAGCTGGGTAATGCTATCGGCGACTTCTCCATTAATAAAAAACATTCTTGTGCCGGACTCACTCCCAGGATATAAGAGAATAGTTAAGGGGAGAATCAAGAAATTCCCTTCGCAATAAGCCCCCTTAATTTGTACATTTCCTATATCAAGTGCCGTGTTTTTTATGCGAAGGGGGATTTCTCCAGTATCGGGGAAGTCTATGTGATTTTTCGTAATAAGTAAAGACAAAGGCAACGACCTAGCCCCCTCTGGCGCAGTACTTGGCGGAAGAGCAGAATCGGCACATTCAGCCGTTGTGGCTTTTACACAACTATCCGAATTTATCGCATGGTTTACATAAATATCACAAGAGCCAGATGGGATTAACTCTGGAGGCACATAATCATATGCCACGTCTATATTCCCATTAATTTCTTTTAAAACCAACACTTTTCCGTCCGCCCCTACAGAAAGCCTCCGAGTCTCAGGTATGATTATCTCTCCCTCTTTAGACTGAATAGTGACATGCCCCCCTGTCCCCACATATATATCCCCTTTTTGAGAAAGGAGTCCTTTGGTCTCAAAACTTTTCCTTAGGATATCTGCTCTAAGATTCTCTTTAAGTCTTTTATCTTTGTCCATTATTTCAATGCTCATTATCCCACCACCTTTTTATCATTCTCATTGTCTATCAAGCCCCAATGCACACATGCGTTCCCAAATTGTTGTTTGTTGATTAATTGGGGTATATTTTACAGTTGTGGCTTTAGTAACATTCGAAACCCTCATGCTAAGACTGGCTCTCTGCACAGAAATAGGGTACATCACTCCACTATATTGGGAATAAAAATTAGAGTTGCTTAGCGACCGACTCCATCCCAAAATCTCCGGCGCTATAACCGTCAACACCGCAGGAGCCACAGTGAGGGGGTTAAGTACGGAAGTATTGTAAATTCTGGCTGTTTCGTTACCGCATTTTATCGTCTGGAACGTCCCTGTTCCGATGTATAGAGAACCTCTTTGTACAAGTAAATTTTTGTTTTCGGCAGAAAGTCTCATTAAATTACTAGATAAACCAGACTTAATAAAACCGTTGCTGTCGGTAATTTCTATCATTTTATTCTCCTCCTTCTTTAAATATTAAAAACCATTTTTTACTTCTATACTAGTAGAAATATTTTGTATGTTAGATAAACTAATATTCATTTGCCCCTCAAAATCTATATTGAAAGAAATAGATTGCAACAAAAACTTTTCGTTGTTTAAATCTTGTGTTTCACTATGAATAGCAACCAAATTGTTCACAACTAAAAAAGGATTAAGAGGAACTGTAGCAGAAACACTTGTCTTTAAGATTAATTTTTGGCGCAATTCATACTCTGCTCGTTCACGCGCCAAAACATCGGAAGTAATATTGTTATCACTAATTATATCTCCCGTTCGATAGCCAATCCTTTGGTAGCACAAACTAGATCTTTCGTCTGCGTTTACGGCGATAGCTCGATAAACACCACCATTTTGAGAGTTTCCCAACACTACAACTCTATTTATAATAGAATTAAAATCAAAATCAAGGTTAAGCTGAGATATATCCCCTCTGCCTTCATCAAGAAAATAAATAATTGGTTTATTTTTATCTTGTGTAACGTCCGTTATTGGAACTAAAACTAGATTCCCCAATGAATTATAGAAAATTTCTGCAGATAGCTGAGAGGCAAGTTCTAAAAGAATGTCTGAAAAAGTATCTCCTGCGTTTTTTGTAATAGACACCATAACCTTTTTCCCCTCAAATTTTTCATGATATATTATTTTTTGAGGGTCTCTTATGTTCCCATTCCCCATTTCAGACATTAAAATAGAAGAAATAACTTCTCGTATTTCTAGCCCCTCTTGTATTTCATACGTGTCAACCAATTTCCCCATCGCGCCATCAAATAAACAAAATTTATCAGCGGCCGAAACAGAAACAGTTTTTTCGGTTGCTGTGGAATTTGGAGAGGCTTTTGTTATTACAAAAATTCCCTTTTCAAACCAGAAAGCCTCTTCTCCCGCGATTATTCCAACATCAAACCTTAATTTTGTCCCTGTCCACAATCTATTTATATTAGGAGTAAATTCTTTTTTTTCGTTGGACAGAGTAAAATTCAAAGACCTTCTCTGTCCGTTTTGATAATTTTCGCTGTAGCTTCCTCCTGTTTTTATATAATCAGGTTCAATTTCATAATTGATCGTTTCGTCAGGATATAAAACATAAATTCTAAAAAAAGGAGCTGTTTGATTTAAATTAATTCGGTTAGCTAAAAAAGACGCCCTTTCTCCCGAATCAACATAAGAGTCACTTTCTACCGACACGGAAGACATATCTCCGCTAGCCAACAAGGTATTTCTTGCTTGAGAAATCATTTTTACTCATCTCCTTTATTTTAAAAAACAGGCTCATAAAGTGGTTCTCCATAAGCCTCTGTCTCCCCCGCTTGTGTATTTGTTTCGGAGTAGATCATAACATTCTGAGTACTCTGAATTTGTTTCCATTGGAAACTAATTGTATCAGGAACTTCATTATAAAAATTTTTAACACTATTTTCAGAAGACATAATTTGAACAATCCAACTTTGACCCTTGATATCTTTTAATAACTTTGGATTCTTGGAAAAAACAAACTTATGCCACTCTTCCAACATCTTCACTCTTTCATTCGAAGACAATGGAGACTTTCTGCTCGCACGAAGTCTTTCAACATATTGCATTTTTGAACCACAGATAATCTCACTTCCCATTAAAGCAGATACATCTCCGGAGGCATAGTTTGATGAACCGTACCCAATTTTTGGAAATTGTCCTAATGTTTGATAGTCAGACCTGGCAATGTTTTGTTTTTCGCTGCCTGTTTCTAAAGAAAATCTGAAATGCCAAACCTGTGAGCTGTCAACTTTGTAAGCTTCTCCCCTGCAAGAATTTTCTTTTTCCCTATCTACTGGGACAAGCTCGCAGATACTCCAGTCTTCCCATTTTGGAGATATTCCCGCCCCCAAAAAAGAGGAAGTCTCTGAACTTCCGTCAATAAGCTTGCCTTGGCTTGGATACCTTTCATCTATTTTCCAGACACGATATCTCTTGTCGCTGTTTGCAAAAACAACAAAAGGAGGCGTTTCCTCTTCCTTAGGATTTGAGGGGACACCGTTGTCTACAAACAAAGCATATTGATAAGTCTTTTTATTGCAAATATTATAATCATAAGTGGAATTTAAATATTCTCCAAGAAGGACGGGTTCCCATTCTCCTTGATAAATTCTTGCTTTTTCAGTCAAAGAATAAGAACCCAATGTCTTGCTATAAACATAATAGTATTTTGTATCTATGTCAACATAAATAACGCCAACTGATGGAGTCATAATTTTCTTATGTTCTTCATCTTCATAAAAATTGTTTAAATAATAGTAACCATATTTTTTGGCTCCATCTTTTTGGAACACCTGATATTCTCTTCTGTAAATATTATACTTTTCCCTGGACTGAGAACCTGCTGGAACCAGTCCTTCGTACGCTTTCACAGAATAAACGTCATCATTTTGAAAACTATTTATCACGGGATAAAAATTAGCCGTCGTCTCGTTTAGGTAATAGTGGCCAAAAATATCGGAGTAATTTTGTACTTTTCCTCCTGACCAACCGTTAAATACCTCTGAATAGTTTGCGGCGTGCACGGAGCTAAAAAAATTAAAATAATTAACTTTCATTCTCGTGTCGTTTTGTAAAGAGCTTCCCCCTCCAAAACGAACCCCTATTCGTCTACGTCCCATTACTGGTTCACCTCCTGAACTATTGTAATCTCACCTAAGTAAGATGTTCCATTTTTTATTAAAATTCTAGAAAAACCCTCTGCCGTCGAAGAATCCTCTTCTAGCGTTATACTAGAAGTAGTCGTAAACAAAGAATAAATTGACGACGCGTCTTCCATAAGTAATGTTATGTGATATTTCTTTTTATCCATTGCATAATGTTTATCCATGACCACTATCTTAGTTATACAAGGAGTTCCCGCGTCAACGTTCTCCCAAGTATATGGGACAGAGGATGGAGACGTTATAACATCATTCCAATAAAAATTTTCTTCTGAGTAAGAAGAATCTGTTCCAGGCCATTTTAATAAGTGAGTGTTTTCGTCAGCATTATACTGGTACCCATTCTCTAAATTGGTGACGCGTTGAGTAGAAGAAGGTGTCGCTAAAAACGGACGATTTTCTACCCAATACAACAGATTTGACCGAGAAGAAGAGAACGAGCTCCCCACTAAGCAAAGATTACCTAAGAAATAGCGTCCATCACCGCTAAAATATTCTCCTTTTTTATCCTTTCGGACGTACAAAGGCTGTTGCCCTAAATCATAATTTAAAAATGAAGTGTGGTTAAGTTCACTCTCCGTATAAGAAGAAGCTGGTTGTAAATAATATTTTGGGGTGACGGTGTCTTCAAATAATGCTATTTTCTTGACAAGACGGGAAATCTCTACACTGGTGTCATCTGCAGAGCTATAGCGCTTAAGCTTTGCCATAAAACGATTGCGGTTAGGATTTACATTACTCAAAGAAGCGCTGGCAGATAAAAAATTATTTTCTGTCTCCAAAGAAAAAACAAGATACCCTCTCAAAGATGATGGCTGTCCATCTTCATCAAAAGATAAATCTTCGGCTAAGTCCTCATTTTCTCCTTGTACATAAAATTCAAAAACATTGCCACAGTGATTTTTATTTAAAACAATTTCTGTTTCAAAATACACTTGTCCATTAGAACTTCCGTCTTCACGCTCTGGAACAGCTAAAATTTTATCAGAATCCTTCTCCGAAGTGGTTTCTTCTCCTGTAAAAAGTCTATAATAAGGCGCGCCCGCTATAGAACATAAAGAATAAGGGTAAGGAACCGCATCACTGCCGTCTATTACCGAGCCTTTTGAATAATCTACAATGGCTCCCGTTTCTTGCCCCGCGTAAGTAAGCTCAGCTCCCTCACCAGAATATACTACACCATTATCCCAGACAGGAGACCCTGGTATATAGGTTCTATCATTGTTACCGTCTCTATAAGAAATTAAAACATTCGCTGCCCCATTGTATTCTAGTTTTATAGCAGAAAGTCCACAATCAAAAGAAGCGTTGAAAGGGAAAAGTCCGTTTGAAGAAACATTTCCGTGTCGAACAACAATCTGAATACCATACGAAAGGACATTCTTTAAAGTGTCTTCTACTTGTAAAATTACATAATAAATAGTATGATTAGAAGAAGACGTTGGCTCAGAGAGCCCCTCAAAAACAATTGCTAATTCTCGATCATACCTTTTCCCCGAGTCTTGCAAAATTTCCCCATTTTTATTTAACAGCGTCCAACGATATGATTCCCACGAAGCTCCGTCTGGCTGAACATAAGAAGCACTAAGCTTTAATGGATTGGAATAATTTATCCATATATCTTGGTAAAAAGACGAGAAAGACTTTACTCCTAAAACCCCTCCGTTTTTAAAAGCTTCAATGTCTGCAGAAATGACGTCCAAAATACCGCCGTATTCCATATTGTTTTTATATAAAACTAAATGAGGAGCAGAATAGCAATAGAAAGGATTGAAATCAGAGGTTTTAAAAAAGCTTCTAACCTCATATATCCAAGGAGTTCTATCCGAACTAGATTCTTGAGAAACCAATGGCGTTACTATATTAGGGTGAAGAACACAATAAACAGTTGAATTTACCTTGTTTATACTTAGCCACTGTGTCTTAGTCTTATTTCCATCATTAAGAGTAACGAAATTATTTCCATTGAATTTTAATTTCATATTCGCAGAAATATCAACAAACGGACTTATAAAAGTGTAATTTGTTGTGTTTTTTAATATCTTTGCCGAATGGAATCTCCACGAGACAGGAATGTCACTACCCAATGGAACCGTATTTGTTGTTATAGACAAAACTTTTTTCCCATACTTCTTTCCTTGTCTAATATATGCATATTCTTGAGAATAAGATTCCCATGAACTTAAAGTAATAGAGTGGTCACGCTCTAAAACTCCTGTTTGAATTGTTTGAGGAGGGGATTGAGGGTCCACATGAGGGTCCACAACCAACGCTAAAATACGCATTCCTTCATAAGCCTGTATCCCATCATAAAAAGTGCCCTTCCCCCATGAGTCGTCACTCTCAATAGTCCCTACTGCGTCAAAATATCTCTCTTCTTTTATAAGACTTCCAAAAAGCAAAATAGGACTCTCTAAATTTAGAGGCAAGCTTCCTCTTGCCGCACCATTAACAACAGAGGGGTTCCATAAAGCCGCGTTTACATCGCTTCCCGCCATACTTTCTATGTTGGCCCCTATTACAGAGCCGTCTGCTTGAATATAGTTCTCTACGTAGAAAATTCTCCCAATATAGCTTCCCCATGTGTCATATGGAGCGACTCTTTTTAATAAAACAATGTCTTCAGGTTTAAAAGTTAAATCCGGACGCTCATATACCTCATAAACGCCGTTTTGGAACATGCTCCCGCTAGATCCTTGCCCAGTCAACAAAATTAAATCACTACCACCTATAACAGCGCCTAATGATGCATTTATTTGGATTAATTGACTACGACGAACTCCATATAAACGCTTATTTATAGAAAGAGCTTCAAAAGCAACAATGCCTAATCGAGTACTTGGGTCATCCGAACTATAATAATAAAAAGTCAAAGCACTTTCTACTCCATATTTTATAATTCCATCTGTGTCCAATATCATATTAGGGTCATTACTCCTTTTGTAAAATTGAACATAGGAATTTTCTGCAACCTGAGAAAAATCCACGCTTTCAGAAATTGGATAAACATGACCGTAAGACGAATCGTAACTTCTAATATTGCTTCTTGTTCCTCTAAAATAAGAAGACGGGTCGGTTCCAAAAGACATCCATTTCCCCTGCAAAATAAGAGTCCCCTCTTGTTGAGAAGGTAAAACACAATTAGCATTTTCTTGACCCAATCCATTATAAGGGTCTTCATATGCAATTTGAATTCTTTTTTCATTAGAACCAAGAACAGTGCCGGATGCCAACGTCATGTCATAAAAGGAAGTGTCGACATTTGTATAGTCGCACTCGAAAGCAATTTCTTCTTCGTTTATTTTGCAATCTCCTTGATATAGGGTAATTTCCCATTTATACATAGACGTCCCCGTAAAATTGATTCCTATATCATTTCCGTCTACATCGGTCCATTGTTTGACGTCGTCACTTAAAAAAGAAAAGCGTTCCGAAGTAGCGCCGCGTCTTATCGTCTTATTAGAAAAATTTTTACCCTTAGAAATTACCGAATAATAACGATAAGATACATTGGCCCATTTAGAGTTTGTGATTTTTTTTAATTCCGTAAAGACCCCGTTTGAATCTGCTTTTTTAACAGCAACAAAAAATCCGCTCGGAATTCCCTGAGAGGAATTGTTCGCAACAAGAACTATTTCACCGCCCACCAACACTTCTCCGTCTAAAAAGATTCGGTCTCTTTTTTTATCTAAAGGTTTAGCATCAGAATCACTAGCCCAGTCATATTGATAATTGTTCGTTGTTGCATTTAATTTCCAATTTTCAGGTTTTTCAAAATTATTACGCTTTGCAAAAAGATCAGACGAATAAATTAAATGGTCGACCATAAAATTTGGTTTATAGTAAATAGCATTGTAAGATGTCGTCACTCTCTCATTCTGGCTTTGAAAAAACGGAATTTTTAAAACTGTTCCATTTACGCCAGAGTTAACTCCTCCCTCTTTGTAACTCCATCCTCGTAACTCAGAAATTGGAGATATTTTTAATCTTGAATTAACAGGAAAGACAACATTATTGTTTTCGTCTAAAATCCTAATTGAATATCCTGTAACATTTATATTAGAAGTATCTACCTTACAACTTAGTTCTTTGCATGTAACCTCGTTTACTCCTTTTACTAAAGTGGTTCTAACATCGATATTATTCATAAAAGGATAACAATTTGTACTTTTATAAACTGCCATATTTTTACCTCCTTTTTATCATGGGCTCTTGCCCTAATCAAAAACAATCTGCTCTAGTCTTTGATTAGAGCGAGAACATATTTATAGTTTAAAAGAGGGGGATTGCTCCCCCTCCAAAAATTACAAAATAAAAGTGCAATTTTATCTTGTATTGTTTTTTGTTAAAGTAGCTCGTGTTTTTATCATGCTGACAAACTTATCGATATCAAAACTTGAATCAGCAGTGATATTCATAACTAAATTAGCAATATTGAATGACTCGTCTGTTCCGACGCCGTCGAAAATAGATTTGCCAAAAATTCCACTAGAAGACACTCTCTCAAGCATATTTACTAGAGAAGGAGCGATTCCTCCTAACTCCCATAAATTCTTAGTAATGTCCGCAGGAATAATACCTGTTCTAGATGGAAGAGCTGTTAAAGTGCCTTGTGGCGTTACAATAGCTTCTGTTCCAAGCTCGTTGATTAAGCCAAGAGAATCTCCAATTACCCCTAGTGTTCCAGCAGCTGCTTCTACATCAACATCAAAAGATGGCTCTCCTTCTGTTCCATTAGCTAAAAATAAGCCATTTTCAGAATTTGGGTCTTGAGCAGTATTAACAACTTGGAACATTCTTTCGTTTTCATAGAATATGGCTTCATTTTTTCCAGAAGGGTCAGAAATAAGAATTTTCTTTTTTCCTGTCTCTTTTGAAACTCTCTGAAGATATTTAGACAAGTCAGTGTCGTCTTCTGTCCAGCCATACTCGTAGGTTCTGTTTTTTACAAAATCTCCGTCTTTTGAATCTGTCCAAATGATAGCAGTACCATTCTTTACTCCTTCAAATATCCAGTTGACAACATCTGTAGTAGGGAGGCTTCCGTTCGTAATACCAATGTATCTAGAAGAATTGCTTGCAGGGTCATTAACATTAAATTTAGACTTTGTTTTTACCAACTGTTCAGAAAGGTCTTGTCGGAAAACCTCCCACGGCATTTTATCGCCCTTTATTCTAGATGAAGGATTGCTTCCATGCTTGTATACTTCCCAGCCTTCCCCCTCAAAATCTTTTTCCCTTGCCCCATTGTTAACCGCCTTCTGCGCCTCAGTATGGAAAAGCTCTAGGTAATTATTATACGCTTTTGTCCCTGGGGTAGAACTATTTAATGCTGACCAAGTACTTTGAGCGCTCTTCAAAGCTTTTTCTTTGTTCTCTTTTTGGACTTTCAATTGCCCTTTCAAGTATTCACCCAGAGGTATCACAATACCCTTAACAGAATTTTTTATATTACTAATAGAAGAATTCATTTCTTTAGAAACGTCTTTTTCCCCTTGAGCGGATTCATATAACTTTTGTAAATATTCATAATTTTCATTTTCATAAATATTTGCAAGCTCCGTTTTCTGCCCTTGTAAATAAAGACTTCTCGCATCTAATTGCGAAATTCTTTTTTCTATGTCAAGAGCATCTAAATCTTTCTGAGCTGACTCTATCGCTGTCTGGTCGGATTCATATACCCATCCAACCCCCGCACGATAAACACGCTTCTTTTGTTTTGTTGCGTCTTCTAATTTTAATTTAGCCTCAATTAGCTTATTCTCATACTCTCTTTGGTGAACGATTTCTCCAAGAGCTGTCTTTTGAGATTCTAAATTATTAAGCTCGACGTCTATTGTTTTTGTACTAAAATTAATTAACTGATCGTAATATGGTTTTAAAACATTAGCAGTAATTGTCATTCCGTACTTCTTTGTGATATCTTCTACTGTATTCACAACCTCTAAGGCTTCTTGTGAAAGATTGCCGTCAGCACCATATTGCCCTTGTACCCACGACACAACATCTGAAAGTTTAGACAAAGAAGGATTCTTTAAAAGCTCTTCTTTTGCGTCATCTCCAATTGCCGTAAATAAATCTTTTTGAATTGTTTTAAAAAGCTCTTCACTGCTCATCATGGTCTGATATTGTGCATTTACAAAGGCCTTTTCAAAAGCATGCATTCTTTCTATGCTTTTTGTAAATAGCTGTGACGTGTCTCCCATGTACGCAATTAGTTCAGGGAACTGCGTAGTGATCGTCTGCATCCATGAAGACACAGAACCAGCACCTGTTACAATAGCACTCATTAAGTTAGAATAACCGTCAACTTTTGCCATTATTTCATCTGTTGACATCATTGACTCCGCCAGTGTTAGCACCCCGAATTTTTCAACGACGTTGTCCAATTCCTTAACTGTAACGCCTAAAGAATTAGCAAAGCTGTCTAGCATCCTTTGAACATAAATACTTTCTTTACCATAAGTTTCTCTTAAATCTAGAGCCTCTTGTAAAGTATAAGCCTCTCCACTTAAAACAGCATTAATCTCCTCGTCGCCTTGTTTACGGATTTCTTCGAATAAATAAGAATACCCCGCTTCAGATAAAATTCCCTTATCCTTATCGGCCCAGAGTTCTTTCCCTTCTAGACCACCTGCTTCCTCTATCGCTTCCGCATAAGTAGCAAGAATCTTGTCTGGTCCGAAATTCTTAAGCTGAGC